>Ga0307993_1000107_pt1 | contig 26928 bp, 39 predicted proteins | sample EllFjometagen260_FD_203163 | JGI IMG/M metagenome (GOLD analysis project Ga0307993, IMG submission 203163) | Marine microbial communities from Ellis Fjord, Antarctic Ocean - #260 | ecosystem: Environmental > Aquatic > Marine > Unclassified | place: Southern Ocean | collected 2014-11-02 | reverse complement strand
CTGAGTATTTGCAAAAATCAAACACTTTGTATTCAAAGCATTAGATAATGATTTAACATATTCCTCTTTAGTATTATAATCCATCAATGCTTTCATTCTCATGATAGAAGCAAACTGTCTTTGCTTTGGTGTATCAGCTTCACCACAACGTTTTGTTGTATATGCATAGTCTAAAGCTTCTGAAGTCCACCAGAAACCACCATTCTTATTCTTTTTCTTTAAAGTCTTAAGTTTTGATAGTTCTAATTGATGAACTACAATCTTATAACTGTTAAGTATTTTAGAATCAGTGGCCTCATCTACTGTAAATGTGTACTTTATAGGACAAAATCTACTAACTAATTTACCTTTTTCAGAATCAGCATACTTAGGTGGTGTACCAGTAAGTCCCAGTATCTTACCCTTAAATTCAGATAAGAATGGCCTATGTGTATCTAACAAACTGTGACATTCATCTAAGTATAACAAATCATAATCATTTGGATTTTGTTTGTTTATAGATAAGTAAGTTGTAAACGTTATATGTGTAAGCAAACTTTCTAAGTGCATTTTACCTAATTCATCTATCCAAGATTGAGCTACTGAGTGCTTTGGTATAACAACTAATGCTTTTATAAAAGGATTGTAACACATTTGTAAATGCTGTATAGCTATTCTAGTCTTACCCACTCCCATTGATATGGCTAAACCTGACTTTTTAAAAGACAAAGCTGTGTCCAATGCAATTTTTTGTATTTCTTCTCTTTCCATAATTTTAAATTAGATAAGCTTCATATTATATTTAATTACAAGCCTAGCTTTAACACGCAAGCTGTCTTTTACTTTCTTTGTCCAATAACCAGTAGCAGAATCTAATACAGTGTTTAGTATTTCACACTCTAGTTCAGCTATACGTAATTTTATGTAGTGTACGTGTTTTATTTTTTTTATTAATTTCATTCTTTTAATTCTTATAGTTAATACCTTGTTTGTGAAAAACCTAATTCAATTGCTTTCTTTGGATTTTCTTCTATCCAAGCGTGGCATTGTCTGCATACAGATAGCCAAGTAGATACTTCCAAATGATGAAGGCCTCTACCTTTCATGTGATGAACATCAGTTGATGATCTATTACAATTAGGTAAAGAAGCTTCACACATTGGTTTTTCTTCCATAAACTTTCTTCTAAGAATAGTATAAGCAGCATCAGCTACTTGCATTTTCTTAGACTTTTTGTTAATTGGCTTTCTCTGTAAAGGCTTTTTATTATCCTTTGATTTGTACCAGCAACTTTTGCAATACCGGCTGCCTTTATCATTTTTCCAAATGAACTGCTCAGTATTGCAATTGTTACATAGTTTCTTTTTCTGTTGAATCATGCCTTAAGTTTAAGTTGATTCTCATTAGGAGTAAGTGTAAGATAATTTGCTGGTAGCAAACCTTTAGACATAAATAATAATATTACATCTTCATAAGCAACACCTAAGTCTTTAAAAGACATTGTATTGTTATAATCTTCTAAGTACTCATCAGCAGGGACAGCAATTATTGCTTCCATCAGAGGTCCTCTGAAGGTATTTTGAAAGTAAGCCATAATCTTTTTGTTACAGATCATTTGTTTCCAGGCATTAATTTCTCTTTGACCTCTTCTCCAAACTTTAGATATTCTTCTTTTCTTATCCCAGTGTAACTTAGCAACTTCTGACGGATCATATACATTTAAACCATGCAATACTCTTTTAAATAAAAAGTGTTGATATGAATTTAGTTTTGTATAATGAAAGTCATTAATAATTGAGGGTGGATGTAACTGATATTGTTCCAGTATTCCATAATAGTGGTAACGTTGCAGTTTCTGGTTTAATAAGGTTTTACTCTCATTAATTTTTACTTGATTTAATTGTTCTTGAGATAACATACATGTAGTTTTAGTTTTTAATTAATTTAATTTAGTAATTGTGTAAATAAAAAAAGGGACTATCACACTTTACAGTGATCCAGTCCCTAATTTGTATTCTTTAGTAAGATTTATAACTCAAACTCTTCTGCTGGCTCAAGTTCAGCTTCTACTTCAACAACTTCTTCTGTTTCAGTTTCTTCTGTCTCAAATCCAAATGCCTCTGGTGCACTTGCAGTTTCTACTTTAGACTTTGGCTTTTTAGTTAAGTCAAAAGCTGATTTGTTAGCTTCCTTAATAGCTTCACCATTATTGTGTGCTATTAATACATCCTCTGCAGTTGCATCAGCAACAAAGAATGTTTTCCTATAAATAGGTTCTCCATCAACACAGCATATAATACCTGTATCACCTGCCATTTTATAATCTCTGTCTGGATCATTAGTAGAAAAAGGAGTAAGCTGCTCTTTAATAATAATTTTACCTGGTACTGAAGTCATTGACTCTAATCCAATAGATTGTAAGTCTTCTAATTTACCATGTAATAATGTACTTATGTTTGATTTCTTAACCCAACCTCCATTACCAAAGGTAACTCTGTCTTGTTGTAATCTTACATAACCGTACTCTGAACTTGTGCTTGATTGACGGATAACATTTCCCATGTCATCAGCAATGATGTTTACTTTACTTTGCATAATTTTTGTTTTTTATATTTATTAAAATGATTGTTTTGATGTGCCTATTCTTTAGACATCATCCTTGTGAAAATACGGGTCTTCTCTTTTTTCTTGATCTTCTATCTCATCCAATGTTCTTGAATCTTCTACAATGATATCTTCATCATCTTCAAAGTCATTTACAATTGGATAGGGATTGGAAAACTTATTATAAAAAGGATCACCCACTTCTTTGGTATACACTGCACCTAAACCATTGAGGTCTTTTATCTCATCATCTGAAAGAGATAAATATTGCTCAACTGAACACTCCACTATACGTCCATTAGGTAATTGTACTATCATTTTTTTGCTAAGTAAGTTTAACAAAAATATAATAATTTATTCATCTAATTTCATTATAGTAGAACATCTTTCATTGAATGCAGTAAGTAATTGGCATATATATAGCTAACAGTATTATTTTATTATTAGCTTTCTGCCAGCTCTTTTGATATAATCCTTGTCTTTCAGTTCTTTTATCAATCTTTTTGTGGTTCTTTGACTTATATTTAAGTCATCACTTATTGTTGAAATAGAAGGAAAGCAAGATCTTTCTTTATTTGCATAACAGGCTAAAACAGAGTACAAAGCTTTAGCTCTCATTGATAAATCTGGTGCTGTAATAACCTCACGGCTAACAATACCAAATCTATATGATTTCTTGGACATACTCTTTCATGATGGCAAGCAAAGCATTGTTAGCATTAGCTTCACTTTCAAGTTTACTGTCACTAAACTTGTACTTAGTGTTCATCATATTACCAAAGTCAGCCTTTCTATCTGATTTTAACCATTTGTTATACTCTCTAGTTAAAAGTTGATATGATATCTTTGCCATAGTTTATGTTTTTAATTAGAATAATTCCTGTTGTACTACTTTATTATAAAAAGGTATTTTGCTTTTACTAATCAGTGATAGATCAAATGTATTAACTTTATTTATATCTGGTTTTACATCACCACTTACATCATCATAGTAAAGTATATTAACCTCCATAGTATTACAGTAAGGATCAAAGTCACTTGACCAAGAACCATCACCTGTTATTATACCATAGACTAAACCCTCTTTAGTAGCAAGACCTTTATCTATTAGTGTATCTAACTCATATTTTTCATTTTCATGATAGCTTGGTGGCATAAGTGTTACATAATCACCAATTGCAAAACTGGTAAATGTATCACTTGATAGTATACAATTAAGAAGATAACTTATGTGGTCATTACTTAGACCATTCTTAAGTATATTTCTTATATGCCCTATATTACTTTTATTACTTACTTGTGTTTCATCTATTAATTTATTTAGTAGACTTTGTGTTGTCCTTTGAGATATATTATACGTTTTATCCATTGTATTTTGAGTTTTATAAACATAGTAGACCAGCCTTTTATCAAGCTGAGTCTACTACGTTTGGTTACCACTAACCATATATTATTAGGTTATCTCCCTAGCCTTACTACCTAGTGTTATTATAGATATAATAGTACTGGTGTTGTTAGGGTGTCAGGAATGGCCCTTTTATTTATTTTTTTGAGTGTTGTGATATTTCTAATGCACAAAACGGTAATAGAATAACTAGACCTAGAGTACGTTTGTAGCTTTTGTCAAACCCTATACCTATTCCAATTAATGGTAGAAACTCAATTGTTACTTTAGGTAACATGTGTACATAGTGTAAATACTTACTAACTATAACAGCCAGTATAAAGGTAGATACAGTCATCAATATTATACCTGTTATTGGAAATGGTTCTGCAACAGAACCACCTAATGTATTAATTACTGTTGTTGTTGCTTTTGCCATTATAAATGTAAATAGTAGTACCAAGGATACTACAGGCATTACTATAACAAAAAAGATTTTGATAAGAGATTTTATTAATTTTTTCATGATTTTAATTATTATAAGATGATACGTAATTTATATAGTCAGATATAAGATCACGATGGTGTACCTCAATAAGATTGTTATCCAATGCTAACTCTCTTAACTCATGGTTATCATGGAGAGTGTTATTTAAATCATTCACTTCTGGTGATTCAAGTTCATTACGGTTTACGGTGTAATGTTGTTCCCCTGTAAACAGGTTAACGATTGGATTGTCTGATGAGGTATACATTATGATACCTATGTTGTTTTTGTGTTGAACAAACTGTTCACGTTCTAAGATTAATATTTGCATGGTTATTTAATTTAAGTGGTTAATGTAATGTAAAGACACCTTAAAGAAGCAGATGATTAAGGCTTGTAGTCTCCTCATACTATACTAGTAATAGTATAACTGCTCCGGGTTGTTTGTTTTCCAACATTTCAATCATTTTGATTGGTGCTCTACGTAAAGATTGTTAAAGTGGTGAATTGAATTTATCATTAAGGTCATAACCTACAAATACTGAAGGTATCCAACCAAATATGAGACCTATACCCAATGTTGCTCCATGTAAGAAGCATTTCTTGAATGACCAGGTGTCTTGTAACCACCATACAGCGGTATTGATTAGTAGTAGTGTGATAATGAATGTAGCTATTACAGCTATTAAGATTTTTGTGTGTTTCATTTAGTTTTAGATTATGTGGTAAATGCAATATTGCGGGTAATGTTATACTATTCCTATAGAGGAAGAGACAACTTATTATTTGTTTATAGTGTTGTTAGGCTTATTGTCTTTAAGTGTCATCTATGCTCTTGTGTTAGCTATATCTATAGTATATGGCCAAGTAATAACTTTGATGGCCTTAAAGGTGGTTATTATGGCTTATGAGATGTCACACATATAGTGCAACACACAAATAAATATAATTTACCACACCAAATTACAATTTATAGTTAATAAATGTAACAGAGCACTCATTAGCTGGGGAGCAGAGAGCATGAGGATTACAATGAGCAGAAAATAGAGAAAAAGAAGATGGAAAGATGGCTAGAGATGTTTGAAAGAAGGTGTGAAGTAACTAATCAAGTAACCCACCTGCTGCTTCTTATGTCCTCCTGATGTCCATTACTATATATAATAAATAAAAGGGAGTGCTATTACACACTCCCTTGTTCTAATTAATATGCTTCAACCCACATTATATTAGTTGCCTCTCCTGTCTTCATATCCATACAAGGATTTTCAGACATTCTAAAGCCTTCAAGCTCTTGTCCAGGCTCCAACGTTTGCATATAGTGTTGCATTGTTGGATGATTAGCTCTCATTACAAGACCAGTTTCAGGGTCATTGAGAGATAGATTACCCCACACAATGTTCTTACGTGTGGATGTTGCTACAGGCATTCCGCCAAGAGTAGCAAGTTTTTGTGTTAGTGGTTCAGAAGTACACTGGATGACTGCAGACCCTGTGTTAGGGTTAGTCAAGACTTTTTTAAAAAATACATTCATAATATAAGATATTAGTTATTAAATAGTGGGTGTTACATAAATGCCAGAACACCCTGATGGCAATATTTAGCTGGGGAGCAGATAGAAATTAAGGTACCACTTACAACGGGGGTACCCTCTCCGCAATTTTTAGCTGGGGATCAGAAAGCAAGATCCTCTCAAGCATGCCATACATAGAACATTTGCTATACCCATTGGGGTGTAAAAAATTAGGAAAAAAATTTTTTTTGGTTAACCTTGTAGTTGAAATATGAACTTTAATTTTCAACACTCATAAAATTTTTGTATATTAATTATATAAAAGGAGTAACTCTATAATATACTTATGAGTAAAGAAGAAGAAGAATTTGATGCAATGGATGACATCACACAGAAGCAGATAGAAATGGAAATGGTTGAAATAGCATATGCAAATTCATATAGAGTTTTGGCTGGAGAAATAGAGTTTGATGCTTTGTTGGAAGATTCATTTAAGGATGGGGATTCTGCACTGTTGGCTTTTGATCCGGATTCTGGACCTTTAGAAACTGAGTTAGAGGGAATGATTGCATGGTATATTGAATCAGAGGAATATGAGAAATGTGCTTTACTAAGAGATATACTAACTGAGAAGTATCCAAAATTATTAAATAAACAGGAGTGAAAAAAAAATTAAAGAAGGCACAGGTTGGTACATCAGTACCTACAACATCTCCAGAGATGAGACCTAATGTTGCAAATGTTAACTCATATAGAGATTCTATTATAAATGAAGCATATGTAAATCAGAATAGACAATATGCTTATGAATTAGAAAAGGCAAAGCTTAGACGTAATGCTGAAATTGCAAAAAATGAAGCTCAATCAAGGCAAAGGATTTTAACTCAGCCTCTTCCACCAATGGTTACACCAATTAGAAAAAAAACCAAATAGAAATGGCAAATATATTACAAGACATGATAAGCATGTTGACAAGAAAAAAGTCAGTTATACCAAAAGGTGATGATTATATTGCAATTGCTAGATATGCAAGTACACAAGAAAGGCTAAAGCAACATCCAAAATTAAATTCTGAGCTTACAACATTAGCAGATTTAAAAAAGTTTACATGTGGTAACTCTGTTAATGTAGGGTCTGATCAAACTATAATAGGAACTAAGACATTTTCCCGTATAGTAATTATTTCTGAAGATGGTACCAAATGGGAACAAACTATTAGTAATGATGGAGTTCCTGTATATAAACAAATAAAGTAATGGCAACACCAAGAAAAGGCAAAGCAAAAGTAAAAGTAACAGCTTCTGGAAAGAAGGTTAGTTACGGACAGGCAGGCAAAGCTAAAGGTGGTGGTCCAAGAGTAAAGCCCGGCACATCTAAAGGTGATAGTTATTGTGCTAGAAGTTTAGGTATTAAGAAACGGGTGTCTAAAAAGAAAGCAAATGATCCTAACACACCAAACAACTTATCACGTAAGCGTTGGAAATGCTCAGGGGCAAAATCAAAAAAGTAATGGCAACTATACTAAACCCACAATGCGTAAGAGATTATTCTCTTCTATTAAAGCAGGAGGGAAAGGTGGAGCTCCCGGACAATGGTTTGCACAAAGGTAAGAAGCGGTAGATGACATTAACATTTGATATAATGTTAGCTTTATGTATCACTGCTTTTGTAATGTACTTAGTCGGTATTATAGAAAATGATCAATAGTGGTAGAGAATGGGATTGGATGGACAATAATTCTACTTTACCAAAACTAAAAAAGGATGTAGTGTATTTTAAGAAGATAAAAGATATTTTATTGTATTTTGACTTTCAACCCTTGTTATTTTTTTGGGTTACGAGTGATATATTAAACAACATGGTATTGTGGACCACATTATCATATTGGAAAGAGTTAGATCAGGAATATACATATTGGTTGTACCTCGCACACCTAATTGCAAGTGTAGGAATAATCCTTACTATACATAATATAAAATGGGCATCTAAATTTGTACTTCTACATTTAACTATAGTACTATATTCAACAATAAAATACTTAGTTGATATATTTACACCTGGAAGTGATCCATACACATTTCAAGATACTAAGAATATAATAATAACATTTTGGTATGTATTTTTATGGATCTGGATATATTTTAAGTTGAAATTAGAAATGTTACATAAGTCTTTAAGCAATGAGTGAAAACTATATAACCATAATAATAACAGTTCTTAGTGTATTAGGAGGAGCCGGGTCTTGGAAGTTTTATGAGTTTCTTATTCGTAATAAAAGAGATAAACAAAAAGAAGATCTTAGTGAGCAAACTATTTATAGAGATGATCTAATAAGTAGAGTGGAAAAACTAGAGAAAGATAAAGATAATTGTACTAATGCTTTAATGGATGTAAAGTCAGAAGCTTCAGCTTTAAAAGTAAAAGTTGAATTCTTAGAAAGAGAATTGGATAGAATAAAATCCAGATAGGATGTATAAAATAGACCGTAATCTAAATTATTTACACGTAGGATTTAAAATCTTAATATAAATAAGTGCCATAAACTTTTTTTATTTAAACTAATTTTATATATATTTGTACAAATTAAGTTTAACATTAAAAAAATCAACACATGGCAACATCTGCAAAACAAAATCCTTTAGAAGATAAAGATCCTACTTTAACTAAAGAAGAACTAAATGCACGTAGAGAAGAAATCACTGCATTTTACAAAGAAAACATTCCACATTTAGAAGTACAAGCAGAATATGAAATGCTGCTAGCTACTATTGAAAAATCTAGAGCAGAAAGAATGCAAGCTCAAATGTTTATGGCGCAACAGTATGCTTCACAAGAAGAGGGGGAATCTCCAGACTCAGAAGAAGCAAAAGCATTTAAGCAAGCTATGGAGGAGGCTGCTGCAAAAATAGATAGTTAAGATGCGTATGCTGAAAAAGGGAGACTCTGGACAAGATGTTCAGACTCTCCAAACAGCATTGAAGATTTCAGCTGATGGACAATTTGGACCTTTAACTGAAAAGGCTGTAGTAAGATTTCAATTATCTAATAACTTTCCTGTAACTGGTATAGTAGAATCACCTATGTGGGTTCTATTGTTAAATCAACCTATACTAATACTAGATGAGATTGATGAAGATACTGATATTTCTGAAGAATACTTTACAACTAATTTTGATCAAGTAATACATAGACATTTTTTACCTAAAGGTGAATACCTAGAAGGGCCAATTAAAAATGAATATATATTTTTACATCATACTGCAGGAAATAATAATCCCTACAGAACAATAGATCATTGGGGTAGAGATAAAAGAGGAAGAGTGGCAACAGAGTTTGTATTAGGTGGTAATAACCATAGAAATGGAGATTCAGAATACAACGGAATAATGGTGCAAGCTTTTCCTGAAAAGGGCCAGGGATGGCACCTTGGTAGAACTGGATCAGGTTGGATGAATAGACATTCTGTTGGTTTAGAAATATGTTCAATGGGTTATCTAAATGATGATGATAGAACATATGTTAAATCACGTTGTACACCAAATGAAATTACTGTATTGGAAAAACCTTTTAAAGGATATACTAAATGGCAAAGCTATACACCAGAACAAATTAAAGCAACTGAAAAGTGGATTAGATATATTGGTGAAAGAGATGAGATAGATATTAGAAAAGGTTTACAACAGTTTATTAAAGATCATGGACCTTATAAAGGTTTTGATTTTCAAGAAGATGCATTTTACGGAAAGGTAAAAGGATTATTAACACATACCAATGTAAGAAGGGATAAATGGGATTGTTATCCTCATCCTGACTTTGTTGATATGATAATGAGTTTATAAAATGGCAGTTGTAAAAAAAGTAGATTTTAAATTAAAAGTTGATATTAATGTATCAATAAAGTATCAAATACTTACGTATTGTTTCTTTAATGATGTATTATTAACTAAAACAGATTTGGAGTTTTTATATGAGTTATCATTAAATTCAAAAATAGAAATAGCTAAGTTTTGTGAAATTTTAACTGATAGAAAAATATTTAAAAGTTCTCAATCAGCTAGAAATGCAATTTCTAAAATAGAAAAAAAAGGTCTTTTAATTAAAGCAGGAACTAATAAAAAAACAATTACAATAAATAAAGCTATGAATGTGCAAACAAGCGGATTAGTTTTACTTGATTATAAAATTTTAGGTAATGATTCCAAAGAAGCATGATGAGTTTAAAAAAGGTATTGCAGAAAAAGTTGGAGTTCATCCTCAGTTAGTAGATGACTTTGTTACATTTTACTACAGTAAGGTAAGAAAACAATTGTCTGGTCTGACACATCCAAGAATCTACATTGAAGGATTAGGAACATTCCACATAAGGAAACAAAAGTTAGAGATGGCAATTAAAAAACAAAAGAGTATGCTAGGTAATGTAGCTAAACGTACATACAATGGTTATGCTAAGAGTGAAAATATAGTTTCTAATATTAAAGAAATGGAAGCAATATTAGAAAAAGTAAAAGAAGACATTTTAAGCAAAAAAGATTTCAAAGCTAAATAAGATGGAAAAGAAATGGAAAAAATACATTGATGCTTTTAAAAATGCAGATAAAATTGCAGAAGGCATTAAAAATAAGTTATTTAAAAAAGAGCATATAGAAGCTATAGCCACAGATAGATTTCAAGTATGTGTAGGTTGTAGTTTATTTGATGCTAAAGGTGATGATTGTTTAGCTCCTGGAACTCAGCCATGTTGTAGTGATTGTGGTTGTAGTTTAGCATTTAAAGTTAGATCATTATCTTCTGATTGCCCTAAAGGATTTTGGGATTCAGTAGTAACAGAAGAACAGGAAGAAGAAATATTTGAACAAATAAAAATAAAAAGTGATAATGAAGATTAATTATATATATAACGGAACAACAACTAGTATTACAACTAATCAAGAAGGTAATTGGTGGTATACTACAATAACTTAAGATTATGGCAATTATATTTAAAGAAGAAGGTCATAGCTATGAAAGCATAGATAATGACAAAATTGATTGGTTAAGTGTAACTTCTTTTATAGGAAAATTTAAACCAAAGTTTGATAGAGAAGGTCAGGCAAAAAAATCTGCTAAGAATAAAAGGTCTAAGTGGTATGGTATGACTGAACAAGAGATTTTACAAGCTTGGGATAATGAAACAAAAAGAGCTATTGGTTTAGGTAACTTTTATCATAATCAAAGAGAAGCAGATATGCTAGACTTTGAAAAGATTGAGCGTGAAGGAACTCAGATACCAATTATTAAACCTTTAGTTAATGAAGATGGTGTTAAATTAGCACCAGAACAAAAACTAGAGGAAGGTATATATCCGGAGCATTTAGTATATTTAAAGTCAGCCGGAATTTGTGGTCAAGCAGATTTAGTTGAGATTGTGAATGGTTATATTAATATATATGATTATAAGACAAATAAAGAAATTAAAGAAAAAGGATATACTAACTGGGAAGGTATTACAAATAAAATGTTTAGACCTGTAAATAATTTAGATGATTGTAATTTGAATCATTATAACTTACAACTGAGTATTTATGCGTATATTATTAAAAAGCACAACCCTAAATTAAAAATAGGTAAGCTTGTTATTCAACATGTAAAGTTTGAACAAGTTGGAGAAGATTCTAATGGGTACCCTATTACAAAAATAGTTGATGGGGATCCTTCAATAGATAAAATTAAAATGTATGAATTACCTTATTTAAAAGATGAAGTTACATCATTAATAATGTGGTTAAAAGATAATAAATAATTATGGCAACAAACGTTACATTAACTGTAGTTACAGTACTAAAAGATCCTGCACCTGATGGACAAGAGTTTTGGAATAATGATTCTGCAAGATCTTTATACCTTAAACAGTCAGAAATTATAGGTGCATCTGCTTATTATTCTCAAGTAAACGGAAAAGTTTTACCTGGCATAATAAAAATTATGATAAATAATGTAGTAACTATACCAGGAACAGCTTTAACAGTAACTGATAGTATGGAGACTATTACAGAATATATGGATGCTAATCCTTAAAAATAAAACAAATGAGTTTAATAAGATTATTTGATGTACAAAATTCAAAGGTAGTACCAACAGAACACTGTTATGCTTTACCTTTTTTAAATGTTATAATGACAGAATATCCTGAAACTTATTTAAAAGTTTATCAGTATATTTTTTATATGTCTTGCCCTAGTCCTGATCTTAATCCTTTTTTTAATTTACCTGAGCATGAAAAAGAAGATATAATAATAGAAGAGATCAAGTTAGAAGAATCACCTGAAGATAGTAAAATAAGATATGCTTTAGATATGTGTAAAGAAATGTATGAAACACCAACCTTTAGAGCTTATGTAGGTATTAAAGCTATGTTAGACAGGTTGGCTAAGTATATGGAAGTAACACCTATTGAACATGGTAGAGATGGTAACATGAACTCTATGATAAATGCAGCAGCTAAATTTGAACAAATTAGACAATCATACAAAGGAGCTTTGGTAGATATGAAGCAAGAGCAAGAAAGTTCTGTACGTGGTGGTGCCGGATTAGCATATGACCAAATGTAATATGAAAGTACAAGAAAAATGGCTTTTCTGTTATTGGGATGAACCAATATTTGAAAAAGAAGAAGTAAAAGAAACTAATAATAAAAAAACTAAAGACAATGGCACAACAAGTAATACCAATAGGAAAAAAGATTCTGATCAAACAAAAAGAAGCTGAAAAGTTTTTTAAAAATACAACTATTATGATTCCTTCAACAGCTCAAGAAAAAGAAAATGTTGGAACAGTGGTGGGAGTAGGTCAGACGGTAGATGAAATTGTAGTTGGTGATATAGTTCAATATACAGATCATTGTTTACCGGTTCCCATGAAACATAATAATGAAGATCACCTTCTAATACAAGAAGGAGATATATTTGCAATCCTAAGAGATGTATAGGACTATACCAACTTATGAAAATAATAATTGGACTGAAACAGAGTTTGAAGATAGAGAAAGTTTTATTGAATTCTTATTAAATATTTTTAAAGAGCCTGGTGAATATAATTTTACCAGTATGTCTAAACAATTTAATAAAGAAGCAAAAACTTTTAATAAACAAGGTTTTTATTGTGATAAACCTTTTAGATCTAAAGATTTTATAAACTATTGGGAAGATCAAAAGAATAAATGCAGGGAAGGGGTTATCTATAAAGAAGGACCCCTTACTTGGTTTCTAACACGTGATTATTATATGTGGTTAAACTTTCTACCTATATATGATAAAGAAGAAAAAAAGTATGGCTTTGCTAAAGTCCGTGATGCTCAGTATCACATGGCATTATATGAAATACTAGCTGAACTTCATTTTCAACATTCAGCTATATTAAAGAAACGTCAGATTGCATCTTCTTACTTTCACATGGGTAAGCTTATAAATACTTATTGGTTTGAAGAAGGTAGCACATGTAAAATTGGTGCTTCTCTTAAAGATTATATTAATGATAAGGGTTCTTGGAAATTCTTAGATGAATATAAAACTTTTCTTAATGAGCATACTGCTTGGTATAGACCAAGTAATCCAGAGAAAGTATTATTATGGCAGCAACAAATAGAAGTTAAAGTAGGTAATAGAAAAACAGCAAGAGGTTTAAAATCTAAAATACAAGGTGCTTCTTTTGAAAAAAATGCAACATCTGGTGTTGGGGGACCAACAACTTATTTCTTTCATGAGGAGGCAGGTATTGCTCCTAAAATGATGCAGACATATGAGTACTTACGTCCTGCAATGTCATCTGGTATGGTAACAACGGGTATGTTTATAGCAGCTGGATCAGTTGGAGATTTAGAACAATGTAATCCATTAAAGGATATGATACTAAATCCTAAAGCAAATGATATATATGCTGTAGAAACTAATCTAATGGACGCAGATGGTGGTATTGGTATGGCAGGGTTATTTATTCCTGAACAGTGGTCTATGCCACCTCATATTGATCAATACGGCAACTCTTTAGTAGCAGAAGCAATAGAAGCAATTATTACAGAAAGAGCAAAGTGGAAAAATGAATTAAGTGGGGAACAATATCAATTAAGAATATCTCAGAAACCTTTAAACATTGCAGAAGCTTTTGCATATAGAAAGGAGTCCGTTTTTCCACAAGCAGTGTTAAGTAGACAACAAAAAAGAATTGAGGAAAAAGAATACCCTTATGAGTTAATTGAATTAGATAGAGATGAAAAAGGTATCTTTGCTAAAAGAACAAATAAGCTACCAATATCTAAGTTTCCAGTAAATAAGAAACAAACTGACAAAACAGGAACAATTGTAGTATGGGAAAGACCTGTAAAAAATCCAGAGTTTGGAGCATACTATGCATCTATTGATCCTGTATCAGAAGGAAAGACAACTACATCTGATTCTTTGTGTAGTATATTTGTATATAAAAATGCTACTGAAGTAACAAGGACTACTATTTCTGGTGATGTAGAACAATTTATAGAAAAAGATAAAGTAGTAGCAGCATGGTGTGGAAGATTTGATGACATCAATAAGACACATGAAAGATTAGAAATGATTATTGAATGGTACAATGCTTGGACATTAGTTGAAAATAATATATCTCTTTTTATTCAGCATATGATTGCTAGAAAAAAACAAAGATATTTAGTACCTAAACAGCAAATATTATTTTTAAAAGATTTAGGATCTAACAGAACTGTATATCAAGAGTACGGATGGAAAAATACAGGTACACTATTTAAAAGTCATTTAATATCTTATGCAATAGAGTTTTTAAGAGAAGTGATAGATGAAGAAACTGATGTAAATGGTGTTGTAATAAATCAAACACTAGGTGTTGAAAGAATACCTGATCCCATGCTTATTAAAGAAATGTTAGCTTACTATCCGGGTCTTAACGTGGATAGATTAGTGGCATTTGGTGCATTAATTGCATTTGTTAGAATACAACAGTCAAATAGAGGTTACTCTAAAAGACGTGAATCAGAGGATAATTCTTTGGTAAATTCAGAAAAATTCACTAAATTAAAGTATAGTCCGTTTAAGAATATTGGAACAAAAAAATCAAATAATAGATCTAGACCATCAAGGTCAGGGTTTAAAAATTACAAATAGAACAACTAAATATATTTTAGAATGAAAGTATTAAATGCAATGCAGTTAAAGAATGGTGCTAAAGCTGATGGCGGACCCACCTATTCTAGTTTAACTCAACCTATTCAGTTTCTCTCATCTAAACAAAAAACTGATGACTGGGCTGCATGGAATTTAGATTGGCTTGAAACACAAGGAATAGAATTTCTACGTATTAATGCAAGAAGACTTCTAAAGAATTATAAGTTAGCTAAAGGTATAATTGATAAAACAGATTATATTGTTGAAGAAGACAATGATTATAAAGATATGATGGATGTTCTAACAACAGAAAATGAGTCTGCATTAGAATTAAAGTTTTACCCTATTGTTCCTAACGTTATTAATGTCTTAAGTGGAGAGTTTGCTAAGAGATATAATAAAGTTCAGTTTAGAGCTGTTGATGACAAATCATATAATGAGATGTTAGAACAGAAAAAAGCAGAAATTGAAGAATCATTACTTGCAGATGCTGAAAGAGAGCTAGTGCAAAGAATGATAGAAATGGGTATGGACCCTGCATCAGAAGAAGCACAGCAACAATTATCACCAGAAAATCTTAAATCTCTTCCTGAAATAGAAGACTACTTTAGTAAGTCTTATAGAAGTTCAGTTGAAGAGTGGGCTTCTCACCAATTAAATGTTGATGAAGAAAGATTTAAAATGCAGGAACTTGAAGAAAGAGGGTTTAGAGATAGCCTTATTGCTGATAGAGAGTTTTGGCATTTCCGTATGTTGGAAGATGATTATGATGTAGAGTTATGGAATCCTGTACTTACATTTTATCAAAAATCTCCTGACCAAAGATATATATCTGAATCTAGTTATGTAGGTAAAATTGATTTAATGACTGTATCTGATGTAGTAGATAAGTATGGTTATTTAATGGATATGAAACAGCTTGAGTCTTTGCAAAGAATATATCCTGCAAAATCAGCTCAATATCAAGTTAATGGTTATCAAAATGATGGTTCATACTATGATGCTACAAGATCACATGAATGGAACACAAATGCTCCTGGTTTAGCGTATAGACAATACACAAGTAATTACTGGAATGATCCAGCAAGTGGTGGTGATATTGTATCTCAAATTTTAGATGAGAGTGAAGATTTACAGCAAAATGGAGATAGTGAGTTAATGAGAGTTTCTACAATATATTGGAAGACTCAAAGAAAAGTTGGTCACTTAACTAAAATAGAATTTGATGGTGAAGTTACACAGGAAATTATTGATGAAACATTTAAAGTAACAGAGAAAGCTGTATATGATACATCTATATTTAAAAATAAAAGCAAAGAAACTTTATTGCAAGGTGAGCACATAGATTGGATATGGATTAATGAAACATGGGGTGGTGTAAAAGTAGGACCTAATGTACCAGCAATGTGGAGAACTACAATGGGTGATAATGTTAATCCTATCTATTTAGGTATTAATAGAACTAAACCTGGTAGATTACCATTTCAATTTAAAGGTGAGAATTCATTATACGGTTGCAAACTACCTGTAGAAGGTAGAGTGTTTTCTGATAGGAATACTAGATCAACATCTTTAGTAGATTTAATGAAAGCTTATCAGGTTGGATATAACATGGTAAATAATCAAATAGCAGATATACTTATTGATGAATTAGGTACTGTAATAATGTTTGATCAAAATGCATTACCACGTCATTCAATGGGTGAAGATTGGGGTAAAAACAATTATGCTAAAGCATATACTGCTATGAAAGATTTTAGCATGTTACCTTTAGATACATCCATTACTAATACAGAAAATGCTACAAACTTTAATCACTATCAGACTCTTAATATGGAGCAGACAGGTAGATTAATGTCAAGAATACAATTAGCTAATTATTTCAAGCAACAATGTTTTGATGCAATAGGTATTAATCCACAACGTCTAGGAGGAGCTGTATCAGCTCAAACAGCAACTGGAGTAGTAAATGCTATGCAACAATCATATGCTCAAACAGAGATCTATTTTGTACAGCATTCAGATCATTTAATGCCTAGAGTTCACCAAATGAGAACAGACCTGGCTCAGTACTATAATAGTACTAACCCTAGTGTAAGATTATCTTATATATCTAGTGAAGCAGCAAAGGTGAACTTTACTATTAATGGTACAGATTTACTATTAAGAGATTTCAATGTATTTGCAACAACAAAAACTAATCATAGAGCTATCCTTGAACAACTAAAGCAAATGGCTTTAACAAATAATACAACGGGTGCATCTATATTTGAATTAGGTAATATTGTAAAAGCAGATTCTATTGCTGAAGTAACTGACATATTAAAAGATTCAGAAGCAAGAGTTCAGGCTCAAAGACAGCAAGAAATGCAACAACAACAGCAAATGCAACAAGAACAACTTCAAGCTAAAGCTCAAGAAGAGCAAATAAAGATACAAGCTGAGTTGCAGGAAAATGATAAGGATAGACAAAATGATTTAACAATTGCAGAAATTAGAGCAGCAGGTTATGGCTCTGTGAGTGATGTTAATGAAAACAAAGTATCTGATTTCCAAGATGCAATGAAAGATATTAGAGAAACTACTAAATATCAAGATCAGGCTAATTTAAAGCGTGAAGAAAATAATATGAAGAGTGTATTGGAGAAATCTAAACTAGATGTTGAAAGACAAAAAATATCATCACAAACACAGATAGCAAACACTCAATTAGAAATAGCAAGAGAAAACAAAAACAAGTATGATGTAAAATCTTCTGATAAAAAGAAAGATAAGAAATAAGTGTTAGCTATATACTGCAAAAAACTTTACTTTAAATTAAAATTATATAAGTTTATTGCTTTGTATGTGAAAAAACATTTTGTATATTATATATATAAGGATTAAATATTAAAACCAACAATAATATGGATACCAAAACAAACACAGTGAACAGTAACGTAGAGACATTAGACATTAACATTGATGACATCTTTGGTGCAGCACCAGGGGGTGATACTGTTACTTTGCCTGCGGAAGAAAAAACCAACAAAAACATTCTATCTGGATTAGGAGAAAAAGCAGATTTTTCATTTGCAGATCCTGATAAAGATGATGCTGATGACTTACTGGCTAAAAAAGAAGCTGTAAAAGAAGCAACTTCAAATGAAGAAGAATCAGATGATACTGTTAAAGCAGCTTCTGAAGATGCTGAAAGCATATTAGATTCTTTAGATGATTCAGAAGAAGATGATGAACCAGCTACTAAAAGAGGCAGAAAACCAATTTCAGGTATATCTGATGTATTCTCTAAACTTATAAGTAGTGAAAAAATTGTTCCTTTTGATGATGAAAAAGCATTAGAAGATTATTCAGCTAAAGATTGGGAAGAATTAATTGAAGCCAACTTGGAAGAAAAGGCAAATCAAGTAAGACGTGAAACTCCAAAACAGTTTTTTGATAGCTTACCTGAAGAATTGCAAATTGCTGCAAGATATGTGGCAGATGGCGGTACTGATTTAAAAGGTTTGTTTTCAACTTTAGGTCAAGTTGAGACTACAAAAGAATTAAGTATTAAAGATGAGCAAGGTCAGGAAACAATTATCAGAGAGTACTTAGGTGCTACTGGATATGGAACACAAGAAGAAATATCTGAAGAAATAGAAATATGGAAAGACTTAGGTAAGTTAGAAAAACAAGCTGCAAAGTTTAAACCTAAGTTAGATAAGATGCAAGAAAAAGTTGTTGCTAAAAAAATTGCAGAGCAAGAAATGAAAAAAGCACAACAAGAGCAAGCATCTAAACAATATATGTCAAGTGTATATGATACATTAAAAGATGGTTCACTTGGAGATATTAAAGTAGATAAAAGAACACAAGCAATGTTGTATAACGGGTTAGTTCAACCAAGTTATCCTTCAGTTAGTGGACGTAATACAAATTTACTTGGACACCTTTTAGAAAAATATCAGTTTGTTGAACCAAACTATACATTAATTTCTGAGGCTTTATGGTTGCTACAAGATCCTGATGGATACAAAGCAAAAATAATGGATAAGGGTGCACAAAAGAGCGTTGAGAAAACAGTGAGAAAATTAAAAACTGAACAATCAAACGCTGGTGGTTCCACCTCTTTAGGTATACAACAAGAAGAGAATACTAAAAGAAAACCTGCAGGTAAAAAATTACAAAGAACTAACAACATTTTTAAAAGAATTTAATTAGAGGATTAAATATAAATAACAATTAATAATAACAAAAACAAGTAAAAATTATGGCAACTCCAGTTTTAAACAACGGAATTTTCCTGAGAGATACAAGCTACAAGGCTAGTTCTCATGTTGATTCCTATCACTTGACTCAAATGCTAGGTTCTGCTGAACCTATGGATATGGGACCAGTTGATCTTTGGGCTATGACCCAAAAAGTAGAAATGCCTTTGTATCAAATGGCTTCATTTGGTGGAAAGAATACCATTATGGTAGACAATGCACGTGGTGAGTACAAATGGCAAACTCCAATTGCTCAAGATCTTCCATACATTGTGGCAGATATTGACTCAACAAACACAACAAAAGGTGGTGATGGTACAACCTTTAGAATTAAAATTTCCAAAAGAACTTTTGGTCATGGTGATATTATCACTTATGATAAGTACAATGGATTAGAACTTTACATTACAGCTGATGATATTATTCCAGCAGGTGACGGTTTTATCTATACTGTTCAATTGGTAAATAATAACAATGCAGCTACTTTGGATAACAAGTACTTGGCACAAGGTACAAAGTTCTTCCGTAAAGGTTCTGCAAGAGGTGAGTATGGAGAGCGTTTCTCTGACATTGAAACAGGTTCTGGTTTCCGTGAATTCTACAACTTTGTAGGAGGAGCAGAAGCACACGTACACTATTCTATTTCTAGCCGTGCTGATCTTATGATCAAAGGTGGTTTGAATGCTGATGGTACTGTACCAGTAACTGAGATTTGGAGAAATTTCAATACTGATGCAGCAAATCCATCTGTTCCTTCTATTGAAGGTTTAGTGGCAAATATGGGTAAAGCGGGTGCAAGAGAAGCTATGGAAAATGGTAGTCTTACACGTACTTTCATTACTAATATGGAAGCAGCTCACTTATCTAAAATTGCAACGGATATTGAGACTTACCTAATGTGGGGTAAAGGTGGTAGAATTAAGCAAGATGGACCGGATGATATTAGATTATCTGTAGGTTTATGGTCACAGTTAGATAACTCTTTCAAAAGAGTATATAACAAGTCATCATTTACTCTTGATATGTTTAAGTCTGAACTTTACAACTTCTATCAAGGTAAAGTTGAATTTAAAGGACCAGACCCACAAAGATCACTTGTTGTACAAACAGGTATTGCAGGAATGCAATTGATCAACAAAGCTATTGCTGATGAAGTATATGGTTCAGGTCTAGTTCAAAATGCATCTGAAATTGGAGCTGTTAGCGGTTCAGGTATGGATTTGGATTATGGTTTTGCTTACACAAGCTTTACTATTCCTTTCCTTGCAAACGTTAAGTTTGTATTGAATCCAGCATTTGATAACTTAAATACAAATGATATTGAGAATCCATTAATTGATGGAAGACCTCTAAGTTCATTTAGCTTTATTATCTTTGATGTAACGGATGAAGGAAATGATAACATCCACCTATTGAAATTATCTTGGGATAATCAACTTAAGTGGTTCTACCAAAATGGTACTATGGACTATATGGGAAGAACTCAAGGTTTTGCATCTTCTGGTAACTTTAATGGTTATAGAGTTATGATGACTCAAACTATGCCAGCTATCTGGGTTAAAGATCCAACTAAAGTTCTTAAAATTGTAATGAGAAACCCTGTAACAGGAGGATCATTCTAGAACTAATAATTAAAGGGGAGGGGTTAATCCTCCTCCCTTTTTTATTTTAATCTTTAAAACAAATAATCATGGCACTAGATATAAAAAAAGCAAATAAAACAACTGAATTCACTAATTTAAGTGTTTCTAAAATTATTGCTTCTAAAGCCGTTGGTAAAGATATATTAGTCAAAGACTATGCAAATAATGCTGCAGCAATAGCAGCAGGTTTAGTCAAAGGTGATCTATATCATTCCACTGGTGATTTGAAGGTAGTAGTTTAATAAAAGTCAAAAACTTTAGCAAGGGTTAAACCTTGCTTTAGAAATATTAATAATAAATGTACAAATTTTTGTACTTTTGACTGACAAATAATTATTAATTAAAAACCAAACAAAAATGAGTGATTACACAATTGTAGAAAAGTATCAACAAACTAAAAGCAAGACTTTAGCTGTAAGGCCTTTCTTTAATCCTGGTAAAGAAAATATGGGATTAGAAACTTATGGATTATCCTTGCATGATGGAGTATTTCATGAAGAATCATTAGCATGTTTAGAAATGAATGGTGTTAAGCGTTATGTAACAGGTTTAAATGAATTTGCTCCTGAAGTAAAGATGTTACCTAAAGCAGAAAAAGAAGCTAAGATTAAAGATATAAGAGCAGCGGTTGCACAGCTTGAAGCAGAGTTAGCAGCTAATGTTGTTGATGTTAAAGATAAAGAGTTTTGGAATAAGCTAACTATTATGAAACCTGATAACTCTAAGTTTTGGGATAAGATTAGTATGAGATGTGGTAATGATCCAATGTTCTTAGATCCAGTAAAAGATCCTTATGATCTAATTAAATTATATGCTATTAATGCGGGTGGTTTTTCTATTATTGCAAAATCATTAAAAGAAGCTAAAGAATCTAATACTCCTTATAAGTTTTATTTGGATACAGCAGAAGAATCTTTATCTACAAGAACTGAACTTAGTAAATTAAAAAATAAAGCTTTAGTAGCTCTACAAAACATGTATGATTCTAATGTAAGTAAACTTATGTATGTTTCAAAAATATGTGATGCGGATAGTGTACAGTATGTAAAAGCTACACCTAATGATGTACTATATGAAAATATGGATCAATACATTAATGGATTTGGAGCTGAGTCTTCAAAGAAAAGAGCAGCTTCTCAGTTTATAGATGTATCAAGTCTCTCAATGGAAGAGTTGAAAATAAGAGCGTTAATTAAAGATTCCCTTTATTATAGATTTATTACAACAAAAGCAGGTGGTTGGATTGAACCAATAGATAGTGGTATCAAACTTGGTAAAACTCCTTCTGAATGTTTACAGTTTTTAAAGAATCCAGAAAATGAAGAATCCTTAATGTCACTACTTGAAAAAGTTGAACCATATTGGAATTCTTAAAATTTAGATAATGAATAATAACACTCTCTTACTCAAATTAAAGCAACGGCTAAATAAATTAGATAGTCAAGACTATGATAATATAGAATGCTGGCAATTTGTTGAAGCATTTAATAAATCACAATTAGAATGGTGCAGAAGAAATTTGCATGGTGGTAATATGTATAAAGAGGGTGATGAATTATCTAAAAAAAGAATAGATGATTTACAACCATTGTTGATAGAGCTATCTTTAACAGGTTCTGTTACTGATACTTATTTTGAATCTAACAACTTTCCTGTAGGTCAATATTTAGAATATAAAAGAGTAAATACTGATGCTACTTCAGAGTGCTGTACTGATCCTAGATCAATGACTGTATATCTATCTGAAGTAGCTAATGTACCAATACTACTTAGAGATCCTTTAAAGAATCCTGATTTTGAATGGGGTGAAACATTCTGCACTATGCAGAACAATACAATAAGAATTTATAGAGATACAGATTTTAATATTGTAAATCCTGTTTTAGTATACTATAGAAAACCCATATATATTGAAGTATTGGGATGTACAGATCCTTATACAGGTGTTGTAAGTACTGTAAATATAGAATGTGAATTTAAAGATGATTTAGTAGAAGTAATGTTGGATGATACTGCCGCACTAATAGCTGGTGATATAGAAAATATATACCAACAACAAAGAGGCACTCAAGCAGGAGAAAGAAATAATTAATTTATGTTTTTATAAAAAAAATGCGTATATTATTATAGTAACACAGAAGTTACAAACAGAGTAAACTGTGAAAATCATTATATATAACCGGTGGGGGTAATGGTCCTCACACAAAATAAAAATTATGGCATATTTTAATAATGCGTTTTACAAAACGTTTGTAGTTGACTCCACTGATGCAGTTGGAGGTACAACTACAGGAGCATTAACTCCCGGAGAAATGGGAATTGCTAGTGACTCAAACTGGGAAACTATTGCAATCCCTGCAGGTCCTTTACCAGCTAATTCATTAGCTTATTTAGTACAAGGTGCTTTTTACACTAAAGATACTATTGGAAACAATCCAGGTCACGGTGGGTACAAAGAATCAGTAAAATCTAAAGGTATCAATCCTAGATATATTTCTAGAGCTTGGTATGCTAACTGTTTAACAGCAGTTCAATCAAAAGCTACTATTTCATTAGCTTCTGACTGTGCCCCATGTGGTGCAACACAATTTATGAGAATGGATGTAAAGGGTTCACCTGCACTAAGATTCTTAAATCACAATGCATATTCTATTGGAGATTCAGCAAATGTTTGCTGTATTGATGGACAAGATTATCTTGATCCTGCATTAGTTGCTGCAACTATGGCTAACATGGTTTTAGGAAATCCTTTAATCAAGCCTTTTGTAGCTGAAGATGACTTAATGGGTGTTCAGACTGCTACTTTATCTGGTGGTGTAGGTTATTCTGTAACTGTTGCTGGTGCTGCTGCTGCTACTACCGTTTCTCCTGCTGGAGGATCTGGTGCTGCAATTAACATTTTAACTATAAGCGGAACAGGTGTTATTTTAACATTTAGTTATGCTGGCGTTGGTTCAGGTTATGCTGTTGGTGATGTATTAACTGTTGTTCAAGCAGGTTCTACAACTGATGCAACTTTAACTGTTACTGCTGTAAGTGCAGGTGGTGTTATTATAAATGCAACTACTGCTGCTGGTCTAGTTACACAATCTGTATATACTATTGCTGAAACAATGGGAACTGCAGCTTCTGGAAACTACACTCCTTCTACTACTCCTAATGGTGCTATTAAAGTATCTGCTACTGTAAGTTTTGTTGGTGCATTTGTAGGAACTAAGTTTGGTAACTGTTCTTTTGATTCAAGAGATCACTTTAATGCTGAGCCTATTGAAATTATTGCTTCTATCCTAGATGAAACTGGTGATGTATGTAATGATTGTGGTGTTGCTACAATGACTCCTGGTCAAATGGAACAAACACAAGGTGAAGCTGTAATTAGAGACTTAATTTTATCTGAAAGATACCGTCAATCTCCTTACAACCAAGGAAACGCTGACAGTGCTAGAATCAGAGAAATTGAAATGTCTGATGAGTTACTTGCTGCTGTAGATAGAACTGCAACTTACAAGGCTTATTATTTACAACATAGTGTTCCACGTTTTAATAACCCAAGTGGTGTATTTGACAATGATCAATATGTTTATCAAATCTATGTTAAATGTTCTGATGTGGCTGCTAACACTGCTGTATTAAATCTAATGACTAAGATGGTTGCTTTAGCAACTGCTGCTGGAAATCCAGTTACATTAGAAACAAATCCAGTTTGGTAACATGTAATATTTAAATTACAATAAATAAAATTAGAGCAGGAGAATTAAAAAACTCCTGCTCTTTTTGTTTTATATTATCTCTTTTTTTTGTATATTATATATATAGTATGATAAAGTATTAGAAAATGGCAGATAAGCACATATTAAGTTTAGAGATACCCACAGTTTCAAATTGTGGTTTATTATGTATTAAGGATACTAGTCAATATTCATCAGAACTAGCAATAGATTGTGAGGAATTGCAGGTTACCTTACCTGGATTTACAGTACCTGTATTGATTAAAGTTGATAGTGGCTTTGACATGTGTTTAACAGCATGTATTTTGGCATTGCAAAAAACTCAATGCGGAACAGTACAACAGGATTTACCAGACGGTATTTATATTATAAGATATAGTGTTTCACCTAATGCAAAAGTTTATGTGGAATATAATCATTTAAGAGTAACTAAACTTTATAAAGATTATTATGAAGTATTATGCCAACTTGATGTTCAAGCTTGTCAACCAGAATCACAAAAGCAAGCATTATTAGATGAAATGGGATTCATTAGAATTTTAATAGATGCTGCTGTAGCTAATGCAGAATATTGTCAATCATCTGCTCAAGCAATGCAGTTATATAATTATGCAAAACAAAGATTAAGTAAGATAAATTGTCCAACAGGAAACTGTTAATAGTAAATAAAACCAAACTAACAAAAGAATATGAACTGTGCACATTGTAATAAAGCATTTACTTGCGGATGTCAGAAATTAAATGTAGGAGGAATTGTTATTCATAAAACATGTAAAAATGAATATAATAGTAAAGTTAGTAATCCTACAGATGTAACACGTGAATTAGGTTTAGACCTAGCAAAAGAACAAATTAAGAATTTAAGAAATACATAAATAATGGCCGTTGTTAAAACATCAAATTTAGCTTATACAAAAGAGCAAGCTCTTATTAAAAGAATTAAAGTTGAACAAAATTTTGGTCAACAGGTTTATGTTCTTTTTAGAGAAATTAAATTTGGTATAACTCCATGTTGTTATTCTGACTATGAATCAGCTGTATTAAATAAAGCTCTTTGTGATTGGAAATATAGCGCATCAAATAAAACTGTTTTAGCAACAGATGAAGTGGGAGTATTTATAGAACCTTTAGCACCAATCAATACAAAAGCAAGTATGACATGCCCACCAAATCCTTCTAATGTTTGTACAATAGAAGATATATGTTCTTTAAGAAGTTCAGCAGCAACTTACACTCAGTGTTTTGACTCTGCTATAGCTACTTGGGTTATAACACATAACCTAGGTAAGTTTCCTTCTGTAACAATAGTTGATATAAATAATGAAATAGTAATAGGAGATATAGATTATACATCTTCCAATATAGTAACAGTTACATTTAACAATCCTTTTGCTGGATGTGCTTTTTTAAATTCAAAATAACAAATAACAGATAATTAAAAAAATAAAATAATGGCAATTAAGTATTTAGTGGGTTTAGATATTGATGGGAACATTGATTTAAACTCAAATCAAATTAAGGAAGTCCGTATAGACAATCTTGCAGCGGATCCTGCTGGATCACTTGGTAGAATGTACTATAATACGGGTACAAATGTATTAAAGTTTTATAATGGTACTGCTTGGATTTCACTTTCCAGTGCAATAGATACCAATACAACTTATGATTTATCAGGTGTTGGTGCTGCAAATGGAACAGCAGGTGTAAGACTTGCAGGTTCAGATGGAACTAATGATGATGTATTGGTAGTTGGTGCTGGTACAGTAGGAGTAACAAGAAGTGGTAATACACTTACAGTTACAGGGACTGACTCTGCAGCTGGTACAGTTACAGATGTATCAGGTGGAACAGGAATTACTATAACTGGAACATCTACAGTTACCCCAACAGTTAACATTGATACTGTAGGTACAGATAATGCAATTGAAGTATTAGTTGCTGCAGATCCAGTAGGAGCTGATTATGTATGGTTTTCAGATGTTAGTGATGCAAATACATTAAGAAAAACACTTATTAGTGCTATGCCAGGATTTGGCAAAGATGGTACTGTAACTTCTGTAGGATCAGGAGCTGGTTTAACAGGTGGAGCAATTACTGCTTCAGGTTCACTGGCTGTAGATTATGCTGGTGCGGATAACGTTGTGTTAGCTGCGGCTGATGGTACTGCAATATCTGTAGTAGCAACAGATAAATTACTTAT
>Ga0307993_1000103_pt1 | contig 27166 bp, 27 predicted proteins | sample EllFjometagen260_FD_203163 | JGI IMG/M metagenome (GOLD analysis project Ga0307993, IMG submission 203163) | Marine microbial communities from Ellis Fjord, Antarctic Ocean - #260 | ecosystem: Environmental > Aquatic > Marine > Unclassified | place: Southern Ocean | collected 2014-11-02 | reverse complement strand
AGTTCAATTGCTATGACAGCTGTAGCTGCTAGCTCTACTGCTATGACAGCTGTAGCTGCTAGCTCTACCGCTATGACAGCTGTAGCTGCTAGCTCTACCGCTATGACAGCTGTAGCTGCTAGCTCTACTGCTATGACAGCTGTAGCTGCTAGCTCTACTGCTATGACAGCTGTAGCAGCTAGTTCAATTGCTATGAATCTTGTTATTGCTAGCTCAACTGCTATGACTTTGGTTGTAGCTAGCTCAACTGCTATGACAGCTGTAGCTGCTAGCTCAACTGCTATGAATCTTGTTATTGCTAGCTCAACTGCTATGACAGCTGTAGCTGCTAGCTCTACCGCTATGACAGCTGTAGCTGCTAGCTCTACTGCTATGACAGCTATTGTAGCTAGCTCTACCGCTATGACTTTGGTTGTAGCTAGTTCTACTGCTATGACAGCTGTTGCAGCTAGTTCAATTGCTATGACAGCTGTTGCAGCTAGTTCAATTGCTATGAATCTTGTTATTGCTAGCTCAACTGCTATGAATCTTGTTATTGCTAGCTCAACTGCTATGACAGCTTTATACACTGCAAGCACTAAGTGGGTTGATGACACACTCGGTTGGAAAGGCGGCAGCAGCAACGCGCAGGGTGTTAAATTCACAGGCATAGGGCTGCTAGTGCGTGTAACTACCTTAACGTCTCTATGGAGTTCCGGAAATGATGGATCTGGCGCTAATACAATGGGCGTGTGGTTGGACGGCACTCTAAGTGCTTTTGGGACAGTAGTTCATGCCTACCCAACTACGCCGAATGAAGTTTGGACAAACCCCGCTCCGGTTAAATTCAATTCAACATTGGGCACTAATTTTTACCATGGACATGAACTTGCCTACATTCCACTTTAAGGAGTCACAATGAAATTATTATTTGACAAAACAACACGTAGAATGACAGGCAGCATCGAAGGCTCATTAAAAGGCATTCCCTCTAATCTGATTGCTTTAACAGCAACTATGCCAGCGGAGCCAGAAACAGCTTATTTAAATGCAGATAACGTAACTGTCTCAACCAGAGTCCTAACAGCCGTAGAGCAAGCAGCACGGTCTGTTGATGGCGTAGTAGCTCCACCACCAATTCCCGTAGTAATCACCACCGTACCCGGTGTTGAGTCAGGATATTCTGACTCGGATAACAACTACACCATCTTGGAAGGCGTTGAATACCTAGCGACAGGGACATGTGCCATACCCGCCCAGTCATTTCGTGTTCCGTTTGTTAGAACAGACACAGGACGCAAAGTTTATATGCGGGCAGTAGTCGCTGCTGAAGGTGCCTTTGTGCTCTATCTAAATCTCCCAACAAAAGGCGAGTGGTATACGGATACTGACCAGCTTAACTCAGAGTTACCGCAACCCTTGTTTATCATCGATAAGCAAGTGTTTAAGGTAATGTGATATAGCTACTAGTAGCAAAAGGAAATGGAAGAATGAGTGACTCACCGGTAATAACAGCCCAGAAAGGTGCCGACTCTACTGTTGCAGGCCCAACAGGCCCAACAGGCCCAACAGGCCCAACAGGTGCCGACTCTACTGTTGCAGGCCCAACAGGCCCAACAGGCCCAACAGGCCCAACAGGTGCCGACTCTACTGTTGCAGGCCCAACAGGCCCAACAGGCCCAACAGGCCCAGCGGGTGCCGACTCTACTGTTGCAGGCCCAACAGGCCCAACAGGCCCAGCGGGTGCCGACGGTGCTACTGATCACGGCGCACTGACCGGTTTGGGCGATGACGACCATCCTCAGTATGCTCCCAAAGCAAGTCCAACTTTCACAGGCACACTCAACGCAGCCACCATTACAGCCACAGGTACTGTTACAGCCACTGGAGGGAGTTCTACAAACTGGAACACCGCCTATACCGTAGCCAACGCGGCGCTGCCTAAAGCTGGTGGTACGATGACTGGCGCACTGGTAGGGAGAACCAATTCAGTTACAACCGTTGCCGCATCGAACGATACAGGAAGTTTTTCTGTGCGAGGTGACGCGACATACCCAGCGGTTATGTCATTCCATAGGGCAGCTGCATACGCAGTAAACTTCGGCCTATCAACAGCTAATAAGATGGAATTGGGGGGTTTTAGTGCAAGCACCATCAAGCACACTTGGGATATGGTCGGGAACTATACGGCTGTCGGTGATGTAACCGCATACTCAGACATCCGGGTTAAGACTAATATTGAACGCATACCCGATGCTCTCGATAAGGTTTGCCAGATTAACGGCTACACATTTGACCGTACCGACTACCTACCTGACCCAGATACAGGGGTCATGCCTGACACACGGCAGTCCGGGGTAATAGCCCAAGAGGTTCTGGAAGTTCTCCCCGAAGTAGTTACCCAAATGGATAACGGCAAGTACGCAGTCGCCTACGGCAACATGGTGGGCCTACTGATCGAGGCCATTAAGGAACTCAAGGCTGAAGTGGAGGAGCTGAAACGTGGCACTCCCACCTAGCGGAACGATAAGTTTTTCCCAACTGCGAACGGAATACGGTGGCCTTAGTGGGCAACCCATTATCATAAGCGACTACTATCGTTCGCTCAATAACACGGGGCTCGTAAAACACTCGGTCACCACATCTTCTTCTGCGTGGATCGGACCGACTGGTGCCTCTACTTCAAATAGTTGGTTCCAAATTACAATAATAAGTGGCGCGTCTTCTGGGTACTATCAGTATATGCAGGCAGGCGGGACTAATGTGGGTAACACAACAAGCTATACAAACGGCAATAGTAGGTGGACTACCGGGGGAGCAGTTTTCTATGATGTAACTACTTCGAATGGTGCTAAAACCCCTACCTTTACACGCGTACAGAAGTCGGCTTTACTTTACTATGCGTATACTACTACCAGCACAACAACTTATTACAACGCCGGTGTGCCAACTTCAGGTACTATATCACTGAGTGACTTTTATAATGGTGCAAACCCGTGAGTAGGAAATTTGAGTACACCGTTGATCTAGCAGACTGGCAAGAGGCAACGCGAACCATTACAGTCAGGCTACTTAATGGGACCCCGATCGATGTGGTAATGCCTGAAGGAAGCTACTCAGGGGCGCAACCTAGTATAGAAGCAATAAGCGTGATTGCCCCCCCCATAGTGGAGCGCCATAGGCCCTACCACAAAGACCCAGCGGTGCAGGTAAGGCTTTCTGCTTACGAATCCAATATGATATTTATACCAGAGGAGATTTAATATGGACACGGGACTAGTAGGGGCTAGATATACAAAATCGCACAGCATTGAAGCTAGCATATTTGTATCTCTTTCGGGCGATCTAGCTGCGGGTTCGCATTTTAGCCGGGACACTTTTACCGGTATGCCAAACACAGAAGGAGGGCAGCGTTTCCACCCTGACTATCCTTTTTTGGTGGAGTCTGGGTGGGTTGGGCTGTTCACGGGGGGGATTACTATACAGCGATCTTGGGAAGAGGATGAGGGCGTCACAGAGGACTGGTTCACCACTCAAGCCAGCATCACAAACGAATTCCTAGAAGGTCACGGCAACGTCACTTATTCTGATATTGATATGGTTGCCAGAACTTGCACATCCCGGCAAATCATAACTCCGACCAAAACCTACTGGTCGGAACATCCTTTTATGTGGGATATAAACACCGGCGGCCTGAGGGTAGAGTTTGATGAAGGGGCCAACTTCCTATGTTGTATAATAATAGCCGAGGACTGGGAGCGGTGGACTACAAAGGTTCGTGATGTACTAGCTAACACAGTTGAAATTATAGACAGGCCTGCGGCTGACGTAGACGCCTACATCTCCTTCAATCAAGATATATTAATCAACGGTAAGCCTTACGAAGCTGGCACCACCATTAAAATGGCTAACCCGTCTTTTGAAATTACGACCACACTGGCAACTACACTAGTAGCACACTACTAGAATGGAGTGCTAAGATCAGGTAGCATGCCCAAATAGGAGTATTAAATATGACAGCTATAAATCAAGTAGTTAAGGTGACATCCGATATCTGGGGCGAAATCAAGGCATGGTGGAGGGTAATGGGTGAGGGAATCAGTTTATTGAAGAGCTCAACCCTGCGCGCAGGCAGTGCTAATGTCTTCTTTATATTATTCAGTCTTATCGAGGGCACTTACGTCACGCTACCTCGCACGCTAACCTGCCTCACCGTGTCCAGCTTGCTGGCATGGGGGTCTATTGAGATCGCATCATGGATGATGTAAAGGCGGCCTACGCCCGGGGGCTAAAGGAAGGTGAGCTGCATTCACTAGAATCGGCGGTGACGAGGGCGCACAAGCGCATAGACGGTCACGATGGACGGCTAACCGCTCTTGAGCGAGTCATGTACGCAGGTATGGGCATAGTGGTTCTCTTAGAGCTGATGCCCAAGATACAGGGGTTGGCAGGCTAGTGAGCTTTGATTGGAAGAAGACGCTCGCTACGGTAGCCCCTGTGATCGCCACGGCGTTCGGTGGGCCGATGGCAGGCATTGCCACCAAGATGGCCGCCGAGGCGTTAGGGCTCCCCTCCGGGTCCACTGAGGCTGACATCGGTATAGCGGTTGCGTCGGGTGACACCAACCTGCTGCTGAAGCTGAAAGAGGCTGACCACAACTTCAAGTCAGAAATGAAGCGACTCGATGTGGACATACAACGTATTGACTCATCGGACCGGGGTAGCGCCAGAGAGCTAGGCATTGCCAAAGGGCTTATTGCTCAAGGGGCTCTCTCTATTATTTTCGTAGGGGGATTTATTCTCGTGCTGGCAGCCATGTTCGGGGAGAAGAACAGCATCCCTGAGGGCATGATGCAACCAGCCATGTTCCTTCTCGGCATATTGGCCACGGGGATGACTCAGATAATGAACTTCTGGTTTGGATCGAGTGCGGGCAGTAAAACGAAAACGCTTCAGATGGGTAGGTCATGACGAAAGATGTCCTATTTATCGACAGCTGGACGTGTGACGACTGCACCATAGGCCGCCTGTCATACGGGGAATTTCGCTGTCTTACTTTGGAGCTACCTTGGGTGTCAAACGAAAAGAACATATCTTGCATACCGGCAGGGAACTACACGGCGACTGAATATGATTCACCAAAGCATGGGCAAGTCCTATTATTGGAGAACGTCGCTGGAAGGAGCATGATTGAGATACACGCTGGGAACTACACCCGGCAGATTGAAGGATGTATTCTAGTCGGCGATAGCTTAAAATATTTGGATGGTGATGATGTACTGGATGTTACAAACAGCAAGGTCACATTGCGCAAACTACTAAACGCCGTGCCGAACGAGGTTGAGATAGCCATCGTTCGGCACGGGTAGAGAGTCCTACGGTGGGAAGTTCTGAGGAGTTCCGTCTCACCCGACATGGCTGGCCTCGCCCACCAGTGGATAAAAGGGGCCTTATGGGGAATGTATGTCGTTAGACAGTTGTATTAAAGCGATGGGTAAGGCATTGAGTCAGAAGGATGCCGACGCTATCCGCGCCAATGTAAAGAGTGGCATGGCAGATATGGACGCCATCGATGCCCACCTCGACAGCAGTGCTCTGAATTTGAGGAACGCTCCCGCCGGGTCGCCCGGGGTATACCAGCCCGCGACCAATGTGGCTGAAGAGTATGCCAAGAGCGCCGGCATCAACTACACCCCTACTGACACCTATGCCGATCTGGATGAAGACCGAGCTGCAGCAATCGCCGATGAGTTCGAGCTCATGGAACATGCCCCTCAGGACCCTGTGGTTAAGGAGGCGTATCAGGCGTTAATTGACGAGGTGGTCGAACAGTATCGTTTCGTGATAGACTCCGGCCTGAAGGTTGAGATCATCACCGGGGAGGACCCCTATACCAGCGGACCCAACGAGTTGTTGGACGATGTTAGGTATAACAACCACCTCTGGGTATACCCTACAGCAGATGGTTTCGGCAGCGACTCCACCTTCGACGTTAGCCAGAACCCACTTCTTCAGGAGACTGAGTTCGATGTCGACGGCCACAAGCTGTTGGCTAACGACGTGTTCAGGATTGTGCACGACTACTTCGGCCATGTTGCCCAAGGTGCTGGGTTCCGTGCGCGAGGTGAGGAGGCGGCGTGGCAGGCACACGCGGCGATGTTCTCACCACAGGCAAGACGAGCATTGACCACAGAAACCCGTGGGCAGAACTCTTGGTTAAACTTCGGTCCGCACGGTGAATCAAACCGTACCGCCGTTACAGAAGATACAGTATTCGCTGACCAAAAGATTGGCCTAATGCCAATGTGGGTGAGCGAAGAAGGGAGGTTGAGTGCACATGAAAGACGACAACGATTTGAACGAAATATTAGGGCAGGCACGTCAGGGTTTGAGGGAGCAATCGACCCGACCGGAAGGGTCGAGCTTATTCACTATTCCGAACACCAGCTCGAAAGAGTCGACCCGAGCCGCTGGGGGCAAGGGCTTTCAAGATTCGTCAGGAGCGAAGCGTCCCGGCGCAACGAAGCTCCGGGCAGAGTATTCTTTGGGATCGAGTCGGCCAATGAACACCCGTATCGGAAGGAATCGGGGCTCGGTAACCGCAGACTGGTAGCCCAACTGCCCGGTGAGCTGATCTATGACTACCGGGCGGACCCTGAAAATCTCAGAACCCAACACGACCCCGCGGCCAGCGAGCGCGCTGTGGCCGATGCCGGCTACATGGGGTACTGGGTCGATGACCCGAGTATTGGGAAGGTCGTTGCTGTATTTGACGAGGTCAACGTAAGCCCTGAAGTTGTTACTCTGGCACAGTCCCCCATCCCCAAGGGGCGCGTGGCAGTCGGTGATTTCACCGGTAAAGAATACGCCGACGGCACTCTAATTGTGTACGGTGACATCGAGTCGATCCGTGCGAAGCTCCCAGAGGGCGTCAGGGGCACCCCTGTCCAGACACCTAAAGGTCTGCGGTTTACCCCCAACATGGCGCACAGGGCTGCAGCGGGCCTGCGTGGCGATCCCGTCACATACTCCCGCGGCGGCAAGGTCATACGCACCAAGAAAGATAAGAACGGTAAGTACGTCGGGGCATCCGAGTCCAACAACACACCATCCAAAAGAACTACATGGCGTAAGAAATTTAGGCAGCTGGCTGAAGAGGGGGCTCCCGGCAGATTCTGGTACGAGAACTCAGGGTCTGAGATTTACAACATGACCGGCGGCAACATGGACGAGGCGAAGAAGTTCATCGCGCTGCTCGCCATATACTCCCCGCAGGCCAAGGTCGACGCCAACTCCACATTCGCATTGCGCGCATGGGCCCAGTACAAGGCCGGTATACCAATCGAGGTCAAGACGGGCAGTCAGGATCGTCAGGCCACCGACATCCTCTACAACGGCGCTGCGTGGGGCGGTGAGAAGACCAACAACTTTTACGCCAACCTACTGCGTCAGGTGGATCCCGCTCACAGTAAGGGTCAGGGCGCCACCATTGATATGTGGATGATGCGCGCCGGGTTCTATGACCACGATGCACCCAACACTTCTGAATACGCATTCATGGAGAACGAGACCAACCTGCTGGCCGAGGAGATGGGCTGGGAGCCCCAACAGGTGCAGGCTGCCGTGTGGGTGGGCATGAAGGCCCGCATGGAAAACGAGGAAGTTAAGAGAGTCACCGAGCAGGTGTCCCGCAAGAACAAGTGGATCAAAGGCGGTGGGATCGGCCGTAAAATTCTGGATCAGTCCAAGCACGCCATGAACTGGGTGAATCAGGGAATGAAGCACTCCCTGACTGCGAAGGATACCCAGCTGGCGAAGTTTGATTTCAGCGACGGTGTGCGCAGGCACATCGGCCAGATATCATCGGAGTCCGTACCGACCACTCACTCGGACATTCTAGCCGGCATCCATGCTGCTACATATGAGCAGAAGATGGAGCTGCATTTGGCGATACAGGAGGCCCTGTCGGACGACACCGGGGCGGACATGCTCGCCCAGCAGTTAGGTATATTGGCAGACGGATCCGTGATAGCACCGGGAGTTTGGGGCGGGGAAACAAACCCAAGCACCCAGCTCAAGGTGGCGGTAGCACCAGCCGGTGGTGGCATCATGCACACCAACAACGAGGGCGATGTGATCACCGACAGGGCTTTCAAAGCACTGAAGGAGTCCGAGCAGGTGGAGTGGTTCGCCCGCGGCCCGAGAATTCCATACACAAGTAAGACCGACATCGGGCCGATGTACCCCGACATGGAATACCAGCGGTACCATGCCACGGCGTCAATCGACCCTGCTCAGGCGCAGGTGTTGGATGTGTACGCGGCGATACTGGGTCTGCTCACCAGACAGGATGGTGTCGGATACCACAAGGCCTTCTATAAGAATTCAGTGAAGCAGTCCAACGCCGTGGAGTTTGATCTGGGTCGCGTCATGACCCCGGAAGAGGCTCACGCTCTGGACGTGATCCTGATGGAAGAGCTGAACCATGAGGCCACTGGAATTATCTCAACCCCCGCCGGGGTAAGGGTTGTAAATCTTGACGAGAGCGTCGATAATAAGAAGTTCCATAAGATCGTCACCAAAGCGTTAGAGGCGGTCACGCCTGATGGGCTGGAGTTCGAGCCCGTGTACTTCGCAAGTGACGGCAAAATTGTAATGAACAATTGGAAGGAGAACAAGAATGGGGAAGGCTACCAAGGGCAGGTTATTGACGCCGGACGATCCGATATTCTCAGGTGGAGTGCAAGCGTTCTCTATCCGAAAACCCAATCCGTCTATGAAGAGTTCGCCGAGCGATACGACTGGGGAGACGTCCCCCCCATTAAGTTCACCCCCGAGACCCCTCAAGAGCTAGCTCAGGACAACCGGGCAACCATTGAGATACGCGGCAACGAGCGACAGATTCGTCTGGGTAAGGAGTCCGACCTGTCGAGCTTCCTGCACGAGAGTGCTCACATGTTCCTCGAGCTTGAGCGGCAACTGGCTGCCGACTTTGGTGTGACGCCCAATCAGCGGGCAATGCTTGACTGGCTGGGTGTAGATACATTCGGCGACATCACCGTTGATCTTCATGAGAAATACGCCGAGACCTTCGAGGTCTATGTGGAAACCGGCAAGGCCCCTAGTCTGGCACTACGTGAGGCGTTCGCTGCATTCCGTCGCTGGCTGACTGCCATATATAAGTCCATGGACAACCGCACCCGGGCGGACCTCACCCCGGAGATTATTGAATACTTCGACCGCATGCTGGCGACCGATGCCGAGATCGAGCAGGCGGCCGGTAACCCTGTATTTGAAGAGCTGTTCCGTTCCAAGGAACAGGCCGGCATGACCGACGAGGATTGGGCCAAGTACAAGAAGCAACAGCAGCGCGTCACCGACACAGCCACAGCCACGCTTGATGAGAAATTAATCAGTGAGCTGACCAACCGTGCCGGTGAGAGATGGAGAGAAGAGAAGGCGCCACTCATCGAGCAGGAGAAGGAGCGCCTGCGCAAGGAGCCCGTGTATCAGGTGCTCACCAATCTGGCCAGCGAGCCCATGGACTACGACGCTGTGGTCGAGCTGAACGGCGGGAAGGTGCCGGGTAAGATGATAGGCAAGGCCAAGAAGGGTGGTATACACCCGGACATGTACGCAGAGGCCCACGGCTTCGCGTCTGCGGGACAAATGATTAAGGCGATCAATGAGGCGCCCACACTGAACAAGGCCGCTGAGGAAGCAGCAGAGGCCATCATGGTGGATAAGCACGGGGATATCCTGAACGATGGTAGCATCGCGCAGGAGGCCCGCGAGGCCATGCATAATAACGAGCACGCCAAGCTGCTGCTGATGGAGCTCAAGGCTCTGGATAAGACCACAAAAATTAACCGCGAGTACCTGAAGGCCGAAGCCAAGCGCATGATCTCCACTATGAAGTTCAAGGAGATTAAGCCCGGTAAGTTTGAGCGGGCCGCTACCCGTGCCGCGATAGAGGCCGCTACCGCCAAGACGGATGAGGAGAAGTTCGCCGCTACCTCAAAGCGACTGGCTAACCATTACTTGTTTAAAGAGGCGACTAAGGTCCGCGATGACATGCAGCGCCAGCGCAAGTATGTGCGCAAGGCAGCCACCCGAACATATAACCCCAAGGCGGTCGAGCCCAGCTTCATCGCGAATATTAAAGCCATCGCGAACATGTACGATATGCGCGCCAACACCGAGCGTGTGCAGGACATGAATGCTGTCATCAACTGGTACACCACGCAGTTGTTGGACGAGAATCAATATGTGGACATTGCCCTACTGGACCTCAACATCATCCGTGCGGTGGCTGCCAAAAATGAGAGCACCAATAATCAGATACCTGCTGACTTCAAGCTGCCGCAATTTGATGACCTGACAGCCGAGGATCTAGCTAGCGTGTACGACCAGCTCAGGCACCTGCGCTTTGTCGGCGGCGCCCAGTCCGAAGAAGCCAGCGAACTCAAAGTGGTGAAGCGCGGTATTCTGTCGGAAGCGATCATTGAGAATGGTGGCAAGGATCAGAAGAACCAGCGCGGAATACCCGGGAAGCATGAGAGCACCGCCCGGGCCATCTCGCACTTCTTCAATAGCCTCAGCTCGCTGCGAAATATTGCGCGCAAGATGGACAATGAATGGGGGGGCAATGACGGTGCAGTTTACGAGATGGTCTTCGCACCCATTGAGCAGGCTTCTAATAAGCTGATGGAACTGAAGCATGGAATGTATGCGGTCTATCAGGACAAGCTGAGTGATCTGCACAATGCCGGCTTGAAGCGCACCGATAAGAAGTCTTATACGCTGGAGTCCGGCCTGACGCTAGACATGCACAGCGAAGGGCGGTTTATGATGGCCCTGTACTGGGGCACCGAGACCAGCCGCGAGGCGATCATGCAGGGATTCGGCGTGACAGCAAACGATGTGAATAAAATTCTGGCTGACATGACACCCACCCAAGTGTCTCTGGTTAACGCCACATGGCAGGTCAACGAGACCCTATGGCCAGAGCTCTCAAAAACCAGCACCACGCTGTATGGGGTAGCACCAGCCCAGCTGGATCCGGTCCCATTTGAGATCAACGGTACTCCCATGACAGGTGGGCACATGCGCCTGTTTTATGACAGCTCTGAGATCGAGCTGAAGACTGAGCAGGCCAGCAACGGTAGTCAGTCAAACGTCATGCCAAACAAAGCCGGGTCATTACACTCCCGGGTTGGTAGCGGTGGTAGGCCGCCCAGTCTTGATGCCAGCAACATCATTGTGTCATTGGACGAGGCGATGCACTTCATCGCATTTGCCGAGACTGCCAACGACCTGCACGGGTTGATTGACTCCCCTGACGTGAAGGGTGCCATTGAGCGCAAACATGGTCCGGGCATGTACAAATCTTTCATCGACAATGTGGATAATAAAACTGGCAACAGGTCTGCTCGAGAGACCGTCCCGGGGCTGGCCAAGCTGGCACGACTGGGTCGTCGCTCTGTCACCATGGCATACCTCGCGTTCAGCGTTAAGAACACCGTCGAGAGTGTGAGTGCATTACCACTTGCAATGGATGAGGTTGGCCCTGTGAGGTTCATGGCGAACGCTGCGAAAATTTACTCAGCAATGTTGGAACCCGGGAATAATTTCACCGAGGATATGATCCTCAGCCGTTCCTCATACATGCGCGACCGCGGCCAGTTCGTCAGCCGGGAGTCCAGTGAGTTTGTCAACCAGATGACCAGCACCGGGCAGATCGACCACGCTTGGAAAAAGTTTCAGGCAATGGGATTCACCCCTCAGATCATGGCCGATAAAATGTTCTCATACCCAGTGTGGATGTCAGCGTACGAGCGGGCCATGGAAGACCCTAACATGACGGAGACCAAGGCCGTCAGCATTGCCGACAGTTCGGTGGCTGAATCTGTGGGCTCTGGTAGCGACCTCCACATGGGTGGTATGTTGGCCAGCAATCAGACCCAATGGGTCAAGTTGTTCACCGCATTCAACTCATGGTTCAATATGGTCTATCAGCGGATGTACAAGTCGACCAAGGGTGGTACTGATTTCTTCACCAAGGAAGCCTTGACTGGCGTCATGCTGGCGCCCATGGCGGCAGCGTTCCTGACAGCCATGGTTACCGGCCGCGGTCCCGATGAGGACGACGACGAGGGCTGGGTCGAGTTCACACTCAATGAGTACTTCCTGTTCATTGGCGCGGCCGCACCTGTGATAAGGGACCTCGCCAACCTAATAGCAACGGGGATGGGGTCCAGTGGAACGATGGCCTCCAGACCGGGTGAGTCACTGGTGGCAGCGCCGACAGCGTTGGCCGACCTATTCATGGACGACGACAAGTCGACGGAGAAGAAAATATCCAATGTGCTCAAAGCGGTGGGTGGTATCACACCACTCCCAGCGTCGGGCAACATCACACGCCTGCTTGATTTTGTGGACGAGAACGGTGGCTGGCCAGAGAACGGCTGGGAAGCGTACACTGCACTCACGCAAGGCAAGAAAGCAGCGCAATAAATAATCAGAGGGTAGGACAATGGCTGGATCATTTTTAAGCAGGACTGGGGATTCTCCCGAAGAGGGTATCAAGGCACCGGTCGTCGCGACGGCTAGTGTCAACATCACACTGTCTGGCGTGCAGGTCGTCAACAGTTACCAGACGGTAGCGGGGGACCGCGTGCTTGTAAAGGGGCAGACCGACTCCACACTGAATGGAATCTACAATGTCAGCAACTCACTGTGGACCCGGGCGACCGACTTCAATGCATCCAATGACGTGGTCAATGGTGTACTGGTTCTCAGCGTAGATACGGGCGACATCCATCAGGCCGTGTTCACCGGGGCGTGGTCACCTGACGTTACCCAGATCACATTCAGCTTGGTCATCACGGTTACCCCCGTCGGCGACGGTCAGTTTGTACCTCTCGTGGGGACCGGCGCGGGTGACCCCATCACTGGGACACTTCTGTGGGATAGCGTTGGCGCAGGATCGCTTTGGTCCCAGCTTCAGGGCGACCTGTTTGGCATTAACGCCATGATCTTTAATGGGACGGGGGTTGATTCCGAGTTCTTCATCACGACAATAGACTCGCTAGGTAACGGCAATCAATTCCGATTTACAAAGGATGGTGAGTTCTACATCCCCAGTCAGCTAGCCGGGAACAACGAGGCGTGGGTCATCAAGGGGGTTGACTTCCTTGGCACCGAGAACGCCCTGAGCATTTTCTCGTTTGATAACAACACCAACTTGCGCACATCTAACCCCATCATCTTGTACTCCAGTGCTACTGAGTTTTTCTATCATGGAGAAGACGGTAAGATCCTGACCAGTGGTGTGATTCAGCCAGCAGATAACAATCAGGTTCTGGTGACCAAGCTATATGTCGATAGTGTAGTGGCAGGCATTGGTGGCCTGCCATCTGATTCAGCGGGCAACCTGCTAGTCGGTACCGGCGCAGGATGGGCGGCAGCCACCGGAGCATCGTTAGATGTCACAACAGTCCCGGGACAGGCTAACTTCATAATCGGCGGTGCGATCACCCTCGCCAACACCCACGCAAACCATCTACTGGAGTCGTGGGCCACAGCGACTGATGAGGTATACGGTGTCAACTGGTTGAAGCTCATACCAAGCAGCACGGCAGGGGCATTTAGCATATACACCGACTCAGCTATGACTGAGAATTTCGGCTTTTCTGGCGGGTTTTTATCTCTGCCGAAACTGCCCACTAGCGACACCCATGCGGCATCCAAGAAGTATGTGGACGATAGGTTGCCAGCTGGTGGTAGTCTCAATGATACGTTGAGGTGGAACGGCAGTGACTGGCTGGCTAACGCCAACCTCCAGATTAATGCGGCTGGTGAAGTTGCTATGTCTCAAGCACTGGAGGTGACCGGTATAACCACACTTACCGGCGCAGTTGTTCTCTCTTCCGGTATGCACATGACGCTCACCACTGGCGCCGGGGGGAATAACAACGAGTTTCTATCTATAGATGGGAGTGGGTTTCTCCTGAAGTCTGGTTACAACCCGAGTAGTTTCGCCACCACGGCCGATGTAGTTTTGAAAACCGGTGTTCAATCTATCGCTGGCCACAAAACATTCAGCGATACAAACACCACTATTCAAAATCTTGATGTTGTCACCAACGTAGCAATTGCCACACACCTTGGTGTGGATAAAGTTTTGTACAGCAACAACCTTGGCATCTTGGTAGAGGCTTCTTTTTCTCCCGCCGATGTGGTGTTGAACACACGTAACCTCACAGCCGGGGACGGACTAAGCGGCGGTGGCACGTTGTCGGCGAACAGGACCTTTGATGTTGACTCTACCGTGTTGAGAACCACTGGTACTCAACAGATTAGTGGAGTTAAAGAATTCAACTCTGGTATCACGGCGGGGAACTCTTTAACCCAACCCGGAGGCAACACTGATATAGTCGTTGGCGGAACGATAGCTCTTGAGGGTATGACTAGCGCGGCAGGGACAGACATTGTACACGGTTATGGTGTGTTGGCGTTAAAGTCTTCTGATGAGAGTTTGAAAGAAAATGTTTCACCAACAAGGTACGGGTTAGAGGATGTCCTGTTACTTTCCCCTTCTGATTTTAACTGGATTGAAACGGGTGAGACTGACACGGGATTTATTGCTCAAGCTGTTCAAAAAGTTATCCCAGAAGCAACGCCTCAGAACCCAGATGGGCTCCTTGGTTTTAGGGACGGGCCTATTTTGGCCGCGCTGACTATGGCGATTCAGGAACAGCAGGTTATCATCGACGGCCTGATGGCACGGTTGGAAGCGGCCGGTATCTAAGCCGACCAATCGAGCTGCTGAGACTGAGAGTCAGTAGCGTCCATTAGCAGCTCGAGCACGCCCTCGAGAACTTTGGTTTCCACCTTGTTGGCGGCGATCACAGTCTCGAGGGCGTCGATCTTTCTCTGCACCATGAGGTCAACCTGAGGCAACCCTTTAACTCTACCAAGGCGCGTGTTCATCTTGCTGACATGCGCCATGTGGTTACGGTTGGTGGCATCGAGGTTCGACATGACGTGTCTCACCTGCCGGCGCAGGTCCTCCACAATATCATTGTTCCAGTCACCCTGATCGATGCAATTAGCCAACAGCTGTGAGAGCCGCTGATCGGCCGGGGACTCTCCCCCAGTCTCACCGGTTGCATCGAACCGTGCTCGCTTGTCAGGGTCCTTCAGGATGTCATACGCCAGCGCGATAATCTGGAACTGCTCGACGTCGTCGTTGCCCTGCTGTCGATCGGGATGGTTAGCCATGGCTGCTCTCCGGTACGCGGTTTTAATTGTAGCAGCGTCGGCGTCAGGATCGACGGCCAGCTCAGTGTATGGATTCACTAGACAGCATCTCCATAGTTGCGCGCATCAATAGCGTCGAGAGGCTCTTTCAAATTCATGGCGGCGAACTGTATTTCCCTAATGTCCATTGGTATTTCCCCTTGGTTAAAGCACGGGCTCGACTAACTTGCGAACCCGGTCATAGTAATATTCGTAGTTGATGGGGTTGGTGCACTGCATGATGTCATTGCACACCGTGACCTTCCACCCCTTTTCCGTTTCGCTAATCAGGGACCCGTACTGGCTCCGGTTCTTAGTATGGATGTCGGCGTTGTGGACACCCGTCACATTACCCAACCAGTAGGAGCTATTGGTGACCCCCTGTGCCTTCTTGTAGTCACCCGCTACCATGCCCTTGGGTGGCGGCTTAATGCTCCTGAGCGTCCCTCCTGCTGTGCTGACGTAGTACCGGCTGCGACCTTGCACCGGCACACCATCGAGCTCAAGCCGGGGCGCCTTCACAAATAATGCGTAGTCGAAGATGTTAGTATGGTATTGCACAGCAGTCTCGACACTGAAGCCGTGACACAGCACCATCTCAGCAGCCTTGGGTATGACCAGCGCGCTGTGGTTCTGGTGGTGCTCACGCTCGTATTCGTACGCACCCTTGCGCTTGAGATCACCGTTGAGATAGACGCCGATATAATTATTAACATCCCGGATGTGCATGCGGGCATACTCAACATCCTCCAGAGTGAGGTGGGTTAGGGTCTGCCAAGTGTCACAGATCGTGTGCACTAAAAACTTGTGCCCCCGGGGGTAGCGTATGGTGAGCCCGTCGGTGTTGATCTGAATCATCTGCATCCCGGGCACCTGCGTCACCAACATCTCTGCCAACATGCACAGCAGTAGCTGCCCATTGATGGTGATCGACATGGTATACAGGGGGTCATAGAACGGGCTGAACTTAGAGTTGCTATCGCCGTACACACCATTGAGAGCCAGCTTCAGTGCCGCGTTCATGGGGGTACCCTTGGCGTGACCCTTGCGCTGCTCGTATAGCCTTTGATAAATGTCGCAGAACCGCTCCCCGAGGTGAGCAGGATACAGGCGGTTGGAGATGGCTATGTTGGGATAGTAGCTGGCCACGTCCCAGTCCTCGATGATGTGATCATCGCCCGAGGTGACTGTCTGCGCCTCCACACTGCCATGAATGCCGCCCAACCCGAAGACATAATTAAACCCCTCGACGGTGCACTCTACATCTTTGAACACACCCTTGGTCTCGGTGATGGTCTGCTCGTAGAACCACCTGTGGATGCGCTGGAACTCCGGGTGATTGAAGTTTATGTAGGGCAGCAGGGCGTCCTTCAGATCCATGCTGGCCCGGGGAGTTTGGATGGGCTGGTTGTTTATGGTGAAGCAGTCAACGCCGGCCTTCTCCAACTCATTGATGAAGAATTTTTTGCCGAGCTTGGTGTCATTGTAGTTCAACCACTCGCTACCAAAGGTTTCCCGAAACTCAATCGCCGGCAGGCACTCGGTGAGAAACTCCCGGGTGTTGACCACATCGCCATTCATATTGTAGTCGAGGAGCATGTCGACCTGCACACTGGTGAGATCCGAACCCGGGGGGAACGGGAGGTCCATCAAGTTCCACACTCGCATGTTGAACTCGACCTGCTTGAGGCTGGTGCGCCGGGCGGAGTTGTCGAAGTGATTAATTTTATACAGGTCAATCTGGGGGATGGCCGGGTCCCAGATAGTGTGGGCGAACGGGTCGTTGGTGCCGATGATGGCCTGACACTTTTTATAAGCACCTTCGTACCCAGTGGTACCATCGCTCTTCCAGAACTCACTGACGATGGGCCAATCAAAGCCGATGTTGTTGAACCCCACCATGGCCACGTTGGGCAGGTCGGACAGCTCATCGAGGAACTTGATCAGGCGCTGGGTGTCATCCTTTCGGAACGACATCTCGAACCGCCACTGTGCCCGGGTGGCGTAGTGCTCGACCGCCACGGTGAAGCATGTGGGGTAGGTCTCAATGTCGTAGGTGTAGTAGTCAATCATGACTTACTCCCCATGCGCTCTGCCAGAGTGGCGTTGGTGGTGATGTCCCTGAGTGTGATGGTGTACTCACTGCGGTACTCCCGGATGATCTCGAGATAACGCTCGGCGGCTGCGTCACGCCATGTGCCAGCCGGGATCTTGCGTTGCACCTGACCCCCGCGTGACACTTCAATCCTGTAGCTCATACCTGATCCCCATAGTGTTCGATAAATTTCACATCGTTCATCACCAGACTGGTGCGCTGACCGCGCAGCATTGGGTGGGTCGCGGACTTGTTACCGCCCATCACCTGAATGCCAGCATACTCTGCGTCGGTGATGAACTTCCACTGCCCCAGTGCGATGCCGATTTCCTTGATGGCTTTCTTGGTCGCCCGACTACCGTCATGGTTCTCCTCGAAGAAATCACATGCATCGACGTATGCCTGAGCCAGAGTGACGGGGGGCTCCCCCTCCTCCTGATCTATGCCGGCGAAGTACTCGATCTCATCGAGCAGCTCCTTGGTTGCGAACTTCTTGATCATCGATCTCATCAGTGGTTCCCCTGATTGCGTTGGATGTAGCTTGACATCGTCACGTCGGTAACATGTTCCTGCTTGATGTAGTAGTCCTGCACTTGCTGCTTGAGGTCTTCGGGACCCTCCACGCTGAAGAGTTGGTTGACCAACATGGTGCTGTTGGAGTTATCGAAGTCAAGCCAGACATCGACTGCGTAGGTAATTAGGTCTTTGGACATGGTAACTCTCCTCTACCGGGGGCAGATCCCCCGACTTGAATTTGAATCATACAGGAACTGACGGTGCCGTCAACTGATAATATCCCTTCATCGATGGTGACCCGCACTTGGTCCTACGACACTTCCGGCTGTCCCAGATATCGTGCACCACCCCATCGATGACAGCGCAGTCGTGTCGTGCCAGACAGGCAACGTACCGTCCGGTCTGGGGGATGTCCTTCAGGTACTGGCCCTTGGTCAGCACCAGCTCCCAGCCAGCGTCCAGCAGATACCTGTGGCTCACTGGGAGCGCGGTTCCGTTCTGTGTGGATGATGCCAGACCCCCGGTCATCTCCCGGTTGAGGTCGTCCAGCTCCTTGCGCGTGGCCCGGTACATCAGGCCCAGTGCAATCACTATGGCCCGGGGCACACAGTCACCAACGTTCTTGCCTTTGTAGCCGGCCAGCTCCCGGCCACCATCGTTGTGTTTGAATCTCATTTAATACTCCTCAGTTGTGGAAGCAACAACGAGCAGAGGCTCATCGTATTCATTGTGGATTAGCGAGTACTTCTTGCCGCCGGCTGCATGATAGTCCAGAGCGCAGGAGTGGATCAGGACGATGGCGTTGCCATCCATCCGGGGCATCTTATTACGGTCGCGATACTCTACCGCGAGATGCACAGCTGTGATGAGGTTGTACATGCGGGCTTCTAAAGTGACGTCTGACATAAGTGGTTCTCCTGAAAAATTTTGGTAACGATAATCTTAATTGACCGACCCGTCAACTAATTATTTAAAATAAAAAAAAGGGCCCGAAGGCCCTAAGCTATTTGATGACCCCACGTTTCCTAGCCTGAGCTATTGCTGCGTCCGCCATCCGTGCTGCGTTATTATTATTTCTGCCGCCGGAGATTGCGGCGTGGTATGTGAGCAACCACACTGCGCGCTCCTCTTCGGTCACTGCCCGCCCACCAAGTAGCCGGGGGTCATTGCGTTAGCCCCAGCTACCGGTACCGCAGCAGGGGCAGCCGGTGCAGCCATTCCGGGCTGAACATATTGCGCAGCAGGATCCATCGCCGGGATCGCACCAAGGGCAGCCACCTGAGGAACTGGTTGGGCACCAGCCACGGGCTGTGTCTGCGGCTGTCCAACGGGGTGGTTTGGGACCTGAGGCCACGCTGCTGGCGCAGCCAGAGCAGGAGCAGCAGGGTTGAACGCACCGGCCACGGGGGTGGCTGAGGCGCCGGGTGGTAGCGCAGTGCCACCAAAGCCCACGGAGGCCGCGTCAGGACCAACGCTGATCTCAGGACCATATCCGGCCAGAGCCACCATCGAGTGGTTCATGTACACACCGGGGTTACCGGGGTTGCCATTAGGCTCAACACTACCAGAGACCTGCACGAAGTAGCCGGTCTTAATTGCGTCGACCACCATCAACTGCTCAGTGCCGTTGGCGTTGTACAGATTAGGCGCGAAGCCTGAGCTGAACGACAGTACCCAATGACCCGGGTAGCCTTCCTTGGAAGCAGGTGTCTTGCCATTCTTGTTAGGAACGGTGCTGTCACCGTCGGTGATTTTCCAAGCGAAGTCTGGACGCTGTGGCTCACCATTGGGGAAACCAGATGCAGCTGCGTTGTAAATCACCTGACCCCATTCGGTCTGAGACCAATGTTGCTCCTGACCCTTGGCTATCGCCAGCGCGAAGAAATACTCACTGCGCGGTTGTCCTGCATTCGGACCGGTCTTAGTGACAAGAGCTGCGCCCTGCCAATCTGTGGTGTTGGCGTTATACACACTGCCTGCTACGAGGCGGCCAACTGGCGTTAAGATGTTCGGCATTTTAAAATGCTCCTTTTGAGAAAATTTGTCGTGCCTTGGATCCGTCATCAACTTTCAACTTCAGACTCGTCGGCGGTTTTTTGTAGAACGGCGCGATGACCGCTGGATCTACCTTGCTTTTCTTCAACAAAGCGATTGCCTTCGATGGGGTGAGCATCTCAGGTTCCGCCATTACATCCACACCGGTCATCATTTTAATGACAGCCGGCGCCGTGCTCGGATCCGTCCACTTATTGTGACCGTATCCTTGCACCATGTTCCAACCCGGTACTGCGGACCCATTCCGAATCCGGTACTCAGCATCAACCACGAGGGCGTTCTTCCGTATCTCGATGAGTGCCGCCGCGGCATTGAGCTTGTCAAGCTCGTAGCCCAGAGCAACCTCTGTCATGCCGGCAGGGATAGCATCCCCACTGTGGTCAATGACGTTGGCAGTACTGTCCCGCAATGCTTTGCACTTGTGTGCCCCGGTACAGTGCTTACACTGTGGGCCGGTGACACATATCGCGTTGACAGATATGGCGGAGCTGGCGGCCTGATTCAAAATGGTAAGGTGCCCACGCAGGTTTACTGCGGGAACCAGCCACTCACGAATCGAACCCTTTCCGTCATAACAACGCGGCTGCACAACACGAATTACCACATTGATACCGTAGTCCTGTAACGGGTGATCACCCTCCTTCACGATCTTCTTAAGTAGCCCAATCGTGTAGCAGATCATCTGCCAGTTCTCGAATGCCGACACGCCGCCATGACCATACTTAAAGTCCCAGACGTATAGCGTGTTAGCACTGGGGACATACAACCCACAATCCGGTGTACCCCAGCAGTCATCATGAATCTCAGGCATGTTAACGCGCTCTTCAATGCGCAGCCCCTGCATGTTGCCGTGCCTTGTGCACACCTCGAGAATGTCATCGACATATATCTTCGCGGCGTCCCACATCTCCTCATCGATCACGACACCGTTGGGTGCCTGCTTACCGATCAGATCGTTCGACGTCAGGATACCAGCATCTGGCTTGATGAAGCTGCGAAGAACCTGCTCACAAACCCAGTGTGCAGCGGTACCCTCCATGGAAGCCTGAGAATCCTCTTCGGGGATCCCGGCCTGCAGGGTAACGCTACCGGCGCACTTCACCCACTGGGCGGACGCACTGGGCATTAGTGGAGCGTGACTCACGCGCCTACCGCCAACAGGTACGCATCGAACAGATCAGAGCGATCCGCCAACAAGTGAACATTGGCCAGACCATTCGCAGCAAGGAACTGAGCCTCTGCCACCACATTGTGGGTGCCGTTGCTGATGCCCGGGGTGACCCTAGCACACACGGTTGTCCAATCTAATGTGGCAACGGCAGGCGCGGTGGGTGGTACAAGAGTGGGAGTACTACCAAACACTTGAGCAGGATCCTGAGCTGGTGGGTCAACAGGGGTTTCGACCGGGGGCGGGGAAACCAGCTGACCTTTGATCTGCTCGACCAGCGCCTTGTCCACACCCTTGCGAAGCTTCCATGTGCCGTTATTGTTCTGGGTCTTGCCACCACTGTGGATGCGCGCATCCCAAGGGACCCCCGCTTTATCCATTTCGCCAGCTACCTCAGGTGTTGGTTCGACGAGAGGCAAGTTGTCATCACGAAGTGTACCCAGCACTACTGGGGGAGCCTCTCCGGGCATCTCCTCCACTTCAGGTATTGGTTGGGTGAGGGAGGCGTCGACAGTATGCAACGGAGAAAACATCCGCTGAACCATCTCACACTCCTCGAGGTTGCTTGTGTCAAATTCAATCTTCATTTTGAAAATTCCTCTTGGTTGTTGTTGACGTGCTGGAGCATCTTGATGTAAGTTGACCCCTCTGTCAACCATGGATTGAAATTAAATGTCACAGCGTCAATACCAACAGAAGTGGAAGGACGATATAAGAGCTGCGTGGGCGGCCGGACACCGTAACGTGCTCGGGGTGCTGCCCACGGGGGGTGGTAAATCATACTCAATTGGCGAACTGGTCAATGAGCATCAGGGTGCAGTAGCAGTCATCGCGCACCGTCAGGAGCTGGTGGGACAGTTGTCCATGGCGCTTGCTAAGAATGGTGTGGAGCATCGCATCATCGCGCCATCCAAGGTACAGAAATTTATCATGGCCGAGCAGCTCCAAGAGTTGGGCACGACGGCAGTGAGGTCCAACGCAAGAGTGGCGGTGATAGGTGTGGACACCATGGTCCGCAGGCATCGGGAGCACGCCAGCTGGCTGGCAACAGTGACCCTATGGGTGACCGACGAGTGCCACCACATACTACGCACCAACAAGTGGGGGAAGGTGTGCGACTTCATGCCCAATGCCATCGGGCTGGGGGTGACTGCCACACCGTGCAGGGCCGACGGGGCTGGGCTAGGGAGGTCGGCCAAGGGTGTGATGGACTTCATGATTGAGGGGCCATCAATGCGGGAGTTGATTGAGGAGGGGTTCCTGACAGACTACCGAATATTCGCACCACCCAGCGACGTGGTCTATGACGAGGTGAACGTAGGTAAGTCAGGCGAGTATGTGCAGAAGCAACTCAAGACCGCGGTGAGAGAGTCCCACATGATTGGGGATGTCGTGAAGCATTACAAGAGGATAGCCCCCGGGAAACTAGGAATCACCTTCGCCACAGATGTGGAAACCGCCACAGATATCGCAGTCCAGTTCAACATTGCTGGCGTACCCGCTGAGGTGGTCAGCGCCAAGACCCCGGACAGGCTCCGTGCGTCCATCATCAAGAGGTTCCGCAACCGGGAGATCATGCAACTGGTAAATGTGGACCTGTTCGGTGAGGGGTTTGACCTGCCCGCCATTGAGGTAGTTTCCATGGCGCGCAGGACCATGAGCTACTCTCTATATTGCCAGCAGTTCGGCCGTGCACTGCGACCACTGGAGGGGAAGGAGCATGCCATCATCATAGACCACGCTGGGAATGTGAAGCTGCACGGTCTGCCAGACAAGGACCGTGAGTGGACGCTGGAGAACACCGGCAACGGTCCACAGATGAAGGACCCTGATGACGAGATACCGCTGCGTTACTGCGCTGAGTGCACCCAGCCTTATGAGATCATACACAAAGCCTGCCCATGGTGCGGCCATGTGATGGTCCCAGCAGACCGCAGTAAGCCCGAGTATGTGGATGGTGACCTGCACGAACTGAGCCCCGAGGCGTTGGCCCTGATGAGAGGGGAAGTTGCCCGCGTAGATCAGGATCCCAACGAGGTGGCCCGCAGGATGCAGTACGCGGGAGCCAGCGACATAGCAGTAGCATCGGCCCTCAAGAATAACAAAGCCCGTCAGCTGCACCAGAGCGCGCTGAGAACGAGCATTGCATATTTCGCTCACATACAGAATGGGCGGGGGGTGGCACAAAATGAGAGTTATCGGCGTTTTTACGTCACCTTCGGCATCGACGTACTCAGTGCTCAGGCGCTGGGCAAACCGCAGGCCATAGAACTGGCAGGCAAAATTAATCTATGGATAGGAAGGAATGCAGCATGAATCTATACGCATGGGGAACCAAGTGGGGCATACCACAGGCTGCCATCGATGAACTGAGGGCTGAGACCCTCGAACACACGGTCGCCCGCGGTGGCGCCAAGTCCGAGGCGGGGGTCACCGCCCGCGTCAGGTTAGAGTACGCGGCCCGGGGCGACGTTCTATTCAGGAACAATGTCGGTGCCATGCAGGACGACAGCGGGCGCGTCGTGCGCTTTGGATTATGCAACGAGTCGAAGGCTATCAACAAGGTCAACAAGTCCAGCGACCTGATTGGAATCACCCGGGTGCAAATCAGCCCCGGGATGATAGGGCAGGTGGTCGGTATATTCACGGCTATAGAGTGCAAGGCCCCCGGGTGGGAGTACTCTGGCAACGAGCATGAGACGGCGCAACGTCACTTCGGTGAGCAGGTTGTGATGGCCCGTGGCGGCATATTTAAATTTATATCTTGACCAACTGACCCGTGGGTCATTACTATGACCGACCATTACTGGAGAAGCACCAATGAAAAAGGCAACGATAACTAAAGAGAAAATCGTAGTAGCGGCAGTTCACATTGCCGTGAAAGTCGGGTACGACAAAGCCACCCGCAGAGAAATCTCAGTACAGGCCGGCGTCAAGCCAGCCACCGTCAGTCACCATCTTGGTGACATGGTCAATGTTAGAAAATACATAATGCGAAGGGCTGTCCGGGACGGTAACGCTGCAGTTGTTGGGCAGGGTCTGGCGGACGGCAATACAATAGCCCGTAAAGCACCAGAGGAGTTGAAAGACGCTGCATTCGCGCTGATGCGGGGATAGACCATGTCGTATAAAGCAATGATGGCTGCCAACCACTGGCTGCTGTGCAGCATAGTCGACGGCGTTAAGATCCCCTGCAGCGGCCACACTGGTCTCGCCTGCGACAGCACCGACCCACGCAACTGGATGTCATACGCCGACATCTGTGTGGCGATGATGAAGTTCCCGGGGATGAGACTGGCGTTCGCACTGGGCGGCAAATTTTTCCTGCTCGATGGCGACAAGTGCGGGAGCCCGGGTCTGTGGGACCAGATAGTCCACGACCTGAACGAGTATGTGCCCGGGGCGTTATTTGAAGTATCGCAGTCTGGCCACGGCGTACACTGGATTGGTGTCGCCGCGGCCCCCATAGAGCACAGTTGTAAGAACACCAAGCTGGGCATCGAGCTGTACACGGATAACCGGTTTGTCTGCCTTGGCGACATGACGACAGCGCAGGGCGACAGTGGCACTGTGGTCGACCTGACGGCGCTGGTGCGGACCTACTTCCAGCCCGGGGCCGGCAAGACTGACGTGCAGTGGAGCGACCAGCCTGTGCCTGAGTGGGACGGTCATCTGGATGACCATGAGCTGATACAGGCCGCACGCAAATCCAAGTCGAGCAATGTGTTCGCCGGCAAGGCCAGCTTTGAGGATCTGTGGACAGCCAACGTCACTGTGCTAGCCGGCTGCTACCCGGTACAGAACAACACCGCTGCCTATGACGAGTCGAGTGTCGACGGCGCGCTGGCCCTGCACCTGTCATTCTGGACGGGCAAGGACTGCGAGCGCATGCTGCGAATTATGAGGATGTGCACCGCACTGACCCGTGACAAGTGGAAGCGCGCAGACTACCTCAAGGTCACGGTGTCGTCCGCTGTGGGGTTAGGAGGGGATGTCTATGGCTCGGGCAAGGTACCGCCGCCGATCGCAACACAGGGTGTCGCAGCACCAAGGCCAGTAGTGGAGCCGGGTCCCATGCTGGGCGCACACACTGGTAGGAATAGTGACGCGCTCATTGGGATGATTGAGTTCAGGGATCACTTCAGTGACTGGGTCTATCTCGAGTCCCCCCACAGAATGCTCAATGTGAGTACGGGCAACCAGACGACCCCGGTGGCATTCAAAGCAAGGCACGGCGGGCATGAGTATTATCTGGGTGAGATAGACGGTAAGGCCATCCTCGAGAAAGACGCCTTCAAAGCCTACACCGAGACCCGATGCTTCGACATGCTGAAGGTGCGCGATGCTAGGTTCAGGCCAGACCTCCCAGTGTCAACCATCTCAACCGAGGCCGGTGAAAAATACATCAACAAATATGTGCCACACATTCCAGCACGGGCCAAGGGGATGGACGTGTCACCCTTCACCAACCAACTCAAGAGGATGTTCCCGTTCGGTGACGACACCCTCATACTGGTCAGCTACATTGCCGCCGTGGTCCAGAACCCGGGCAAGAAGTTCCAGTGGGCGCCAGTGATGGTAGGCGCCGAAGGCAATGGTAAGACCTTCGTAATGACGTGCCTCGCTGAGATAGTGGGTAGTCAATTTACAAGGGCACCCAGCCCGGATGATCTGGGCAACAAATTTAATGCGTGGATGGACGGCACACTGCTGGCGGTCATCGAGGAGATCAACGCCAAGGGCAACCATGAAATAATGGATGCGGTGAAAGTCTTCATCACCAATGAGCGTGTCGAGATCCAACCCAAGGGTGTCGACGCATACTCCACACTGAACTTCGTCAACTTCATTCTCGGCACCAACCACATCGATGGTGTGCCAACCAATGACGGCACCCGGCGGTTCTGCGTGCTGGTCGCCAACCAGATGTGTATAGATGACATGCACCGTGACTTCCCGGAACCCGACTACTTCCCCGACCTGTGGAACTGGGCCAAGCATGAGGGCGGCTATGCTGCCATCGCAGAGTTCCTGCTGACCATGGAGATCGATGAGCGGTACAACCCGGCGGGCAACTGCAGGCGCGCACCGAAGTCCACAACGAGTGATCAGGCCGTCGCTGCATCATTGGGGGTCGTGGAGCAGGAGATAGCGGCGTGCGTCGAGGAGGAGCACTATGGATTCTCTGGAGGATGGGTCAGTAGCAAGAAGCTCGACGAGATGCTCAAGGAAAGGGGGCTCGACAAGAGGGTTCCTCGCAATGGGCGCAAGGCAGTGCTGGAGTCAATGGGTTATGTGATACACCCCGGGCTGCCCAGCGGCAGGGTCAACAACCTCATATCGAAGAGCGACGGCAAGCCCACACTGTACGTCAAGAAAGACTCGATCATGGCGCAGAACCACGGCTCACCACCGGAGATTGTGGATGCGTACGTCAAGGCACAAATGCCGCCACCAATGATAGGAGAGGTGCCACATGGACAACTCAAAAAGTGACCCGGGTTCTCACTACCGGTACACATACAGCAGGAAGTTAAAAGAGAGCGAGATAGAATCGGGCCATGTGACTATCAAGCTGGACCCCTACCGCATCGCACTGATCTATCAGATTGGGGGCGGGCCTCGGGAGCATATATTTAAGAAAGCCCTCAGGGGCCGCGATAAGGGTCACAATGATGAGGACATGTATCTAGAGATCATAGCCTGCGCAAACAGGGCTCTGGAAATGATTGAAGAAAATCGCAATTAACTAGTTGACGGCCCCGTCAATTTCAATTAAGGTGAAATCTCAAGTCGGGGCACAACGTCCCGGCAAGGAGATCCAGACCACCATGAGCTACCAGAAATTGATCGAAGCAGGCAAGAAAGTTTCACTGAAATCTATAGTCGAAGCCTTGGCCGCTAATGATTGGGACGTTCTGTACTTCTCAAGCGAGGAGCAAGTCGCCCAACTTATCGACGCAGGACGGATAGACGAGGACTTTGCTAGCCGCCATTTTCAGTACGCAGAAGAAATGGCGCACCTAATGGAGGCGGTATGAAACTTTCTA
>Ga0307993_1000094_pt1 | contig 28077 bp, 30 predicted proteins | sample EllFjometagen260_FD_203163 | JGI IMG/M metagenome (GOLD analysis project Ga0307993, IMG submission 203163) | Marine microbial communities from Ellis Fjord, Antarctic Ocean - #260 | ecosystem: Environmental > Aquatic > Marine > Unclassified | place: Southern Ocean | collected 2014-11-02 | reverse complement strand
TAAAGATTTACGATCATGGGAGAATGGAAGAATTGAAAGAAGTAAAGAGATTGATAGATAGTAAAGTTAATTTTTTTACAATATATTAAAATGGAATTATGATATATTATGTTAGATAATCATACTATGTATTATTGTATAAATACTAAAAGAAGTACCTCCTTCATCTAATAGGGTTTAATTGTTGGGTAACAAATTTGAACTAATGTATCCTGCACCTCCACAACATCTTTTCTTTCTAATCTTTCTTTTCTAATCATACCTTTTTTATAAATTGAAAAAACATGATTGTTTCGAAAAATAGAACCACGAGGGGTTTTATAACCTTCATTATTTAAGAGTTCTGCTATCTTTTTATAATTCAAAGGGGTGAATACATCCTCCTTTAATTTAGATATTTTATCAAACAAATCCACTTGATACTGTGAATAGTTTGATTTCCATAGTTTTGTGGATGTTACTGTAAAACAGATACTTACAAATAAAATTGAGTTAATATAGGGGTGAACACGGTAGTCACAAAACACTACTCCACCGTAACAGATTTCGCTAAATTTCTAGGTTGATCTACATTTTTATCTAACATCACAGCGATGTGATATGATAATAATTGTAGTGGAATTGTAGTTAACAAAGGTGAAAGCGCTTCTTCAGTTTCTGGAATTTCAATCACATGATCAGCTATTTCTCTAACCTGTACATCTCCTTCAGTAACAATGGCTATAATTTGACCTTTTCTAGATTTTATTTCTTGAATGTTACTAACTACCTTTTCATAATGACCTTTATTGATTGCAATTACAACAATTGGCATATTTTCATCGATCAAAGCAATTGGTCCGTGCTTCATTTCTGCTGCAGGATAACCTTCTGCATGAATGTAAGATATTTCTTTTAACTTCAAGGCTCCTTCTAAAGCTACAGGGAAGTTATATCCTCTCCCTAAATACAGACAATTTGGAACGTTTTTATAAACAGATGCTATATGTTTTACCTTTTCATTTGCTTGTAATAATTTTTCTACTTTTTCAGGAATCAACTTCATTTCCTCAAGGTAATTGTGATACACTGCATTTGACAAACTACCCTTTGCCTTTCCTAATTTTAGAGCGATTAATGATAATAGTGTGATTTGTGTTGTAAATGCTTTTGTTGATGCTACTCCTATTTCTGGTCCAGCATGAGTATAAGCTCCTGCATGAGTTTCTCTAGAAATAGATGATCCAACTACATTACAAATTCCAAATACAAAAGCGCCTTTTTCTTTAGCTAGTTTTATGGCTGCAAGTGTATCTGCTGTTTCTCCAGATTGAGAAATAGCAATCACAACATCTTTCTCTGTAATAATTGGGTTTCTATATCTAAATTCAGAAGCATATTCAACCTCAACAGGAATACGTGCTAAATCTTCAAAAAGATATTCAGCAACCAATCCAGCATGCCATGAAGTTCCACAAGCCACAATAATAATTCTATCGGCATTTAAAAACTTTTCTAAATGATCATCTACTCCTGCTAATTTTATAATTCCCTCACTAGCAATCAACCTACCTCTATACGTATCTGTAATTGCATGTGGCTGTTCGTAAATTTCTTTGAGCATAAAATGGTCGTAGCCACCTTTTTCAATTTGCTCAAGGTTCATTTTTAATTGTTGAATTTCAGGAGTAATTATAGAATCATCTTTAATTTTTCTAATCTCAATCTCTTTATTCGCACTAATAATTGCCATTTCTTCATCTTCTAAATAAATGGCGTTTTTTGTGTATTCTATAAAAGGAGAAGCGTCAGATGCTACAAAAAATTCTTTGTTTTCTTTACCAATTCCTATTGCGATAGGACTCCCTAAACGAGCCACTACTATTTCGTCTGGTTTTGTTTTGTCAAATACAGAAATCGCATACGCACCGATTACTTCGTTTAAAGCAATCTGAACTGCTTTACCTAATTTACAATTATTGGTTTTCTTTACTTCTTCTATTAAGTTTACTAGAACCTCTGTATCTGTATCACTTTTAAAAGTGTAGTTTCTTTTAATTAATTCTTTTTTTAGTGCATCATAATTTTCAATAATCCCGTTATGAATAATCACTAAATTTCCAGAATTTGATATATGCGGATGAGAATTGACATCATTTGGAACACCATGTGTTGCCCAACGAGTATGACCAAAACCTATATTTCCTTGCTTAGATGTCCCGGTACTCATCAATTCCTCTAAGTCTGATACTTTCCCTTTTGTTTTTGAAATTGAAACATCATCATTATTATAAAGTAAGATTCCAGCACTATCGTAGCCTCTGTACTCTAAACGTTGTAAACCTTTAATAATAATTGGGTAAGCGTCTCTATAGCCTATATAACCTGCAATTCCACACATAGCAATTGTTTTTAATTGATTTCAGTATAGCTAATCTCTAGTTTTAATCTTTTTTCTAAGTTTAATGATTGATTACCATGAATAACTACACCTTTTGGTGTCCAACTAAAGTTTGTGATTTCAGTATCTGTTCCGCTTATTGGAGTGTCAGAAATATTATAGACTTTGACAGCTAATTTTGATACTTCAGTAGGGTTATCTGATTTTAATACCTCAGAAATATAGTCTGTAATGTTAATGGTATATCTATATGGCAAATCATCATCATCTCTTTCTAAATTCCCATCAAATGCTGATAAACCTTCAGTAAATATATCTGTCATTTGCACATTTTCATCGTAATTATATACTAACAATTTTTCTGGAACAATTGAAAAATCTGCAGCCGTATTTTCTTGATCTACATAAAAAGATAAACTCGCTTCGTTAATCAACCAACCGTTATTTCTCAATTCTAATATATCATCAAACGTAAATAAATCAATCATAGCAAAAGATCCTGATGCACCTTGAAGGTACAGTCTTTCATCACCTGATAAAGTATTCGGATTATTTAAAATTGGCTCTGCAACAGAACCCGTATAATCCCGAACATAATTATTCGTTGTGATTCCATCAAAATTAAATGTTGCTGTTTGCTTTGTTCTCACAGAAACATCGGTATCTACTGTATTTCCATTTCCATTTATATCAGTCTCAGATACAAGGTCGCCTAGAGAGTCATAAATAGTTTCATCAGTTAAAACCGTATTTGTATAATATACCGTTATGTTCGTTGCTGTATTAGATAAATTTAATGACATAATTGACGCTTTTGGATCACCTGCAACTGTCGCTTCAATATAAAGCCCATTAAAAAACTGCACAAAAGCATCAGTAGTTTCCATTGCCAATTGATTCGTCAAAAAGTTGTCTGTAAAAAAATCGTTATTCAACGGAAGTCTAATTGCTGGAACTAATTGCGAACTACCATTTGCATTACTAACATATGTTCTAATTGTATCTACATCTCTTAGCGTAGGTGTTGCAAAGTCAAGTAGCACCTCAGGTCTTTCAATAAACATTATTGTATCGTCAGCTTTTGGCTTAAAAAGTCCAGAATAAAGAGCCGTTGGATTATAATCATAAGTTTGATCAGTAAAATAACTAAGCTCATCAGATGGATTTAATGGGTCTAGAGTATTTAAATACGCTTGCAATTCATATACGTTCAAATTAAATTGAATCGCTTGATTTCCCCATACAGAATCTAATTCAAAAGCAGGTGCTTCATTTGCTTCAGAAGTTAGTGTTGCTTGATAAGGTATCGTTAATATAACTGAATCAATTGAAGGTTCTAAACCAAAATCAATATCAATTGTTGGTGCTAGTTGAGTTACAATAGACGCTTCTACTTGTCCAAAATCTTCATTTTCATATACTCCTAACAAATATTGCCCAAGTTTACTCCCTCTATTTTTTAGTATATTTTGATTATATACTGTTACTGTTGAGTTGTGTTTTTGAGTGTCAAAAACTTCGTTCTCTACAAGGTTAACTCCAATGTTTTCGATATCTTTTTCACAAGACATTATTCCTATTAGCATCATTAAAAACAATGCAAATTGTTTTGCTTTTTTCACAACTTTAGTTGTCATAATTGAGGGTAATTTTATTGTAAAACTTTTGTTTGATAAAAATCCATATATGCATCTTTAAAATCATCTTCTGGATAAAAATCCAATACAGGTTTGCCTAATGATTTGGCATATTCCACCAAATCGGCATCAATATCTTCACTTCCTGTAATGATAGCATCTGAATTTTCTATGGCAATTTTTAGAAGGTTACTATGATTAGCTATTTTAATAGAATCAGATTTTTCAATATTATCAAAACTTAATTTATTAACTAATTCATTATTTAACGTGCCGTCGAATTCGTTACTGTATATAGATGTTACTATTTTGCTATTTGCAAATAAAGCATCATCCTTGTAATATTCCTTTAAATATATTGGTAACAATGCCGCCATCCATCCATGTACATGAATAATATCTGGCGCCCAATTTAATTTTTTCACAGTTTCAACAACACCTTTTGCGAAAAATATCATTCGCTCATCATTGTCGTCAAACAAGCTCCCTTTGTCATCCGCAAAGGTTGCTTTTCGTTTAAAATACTCTTCATTATCAATAAAATAAACCTGCATCCTTTCTTTAGGAATAGAGGCTACTTTAATTATTAATGGCATATCCATATCATTGATAATCATATTCATCCCTGATAGACGTATCACTTCATGTAATTGATGTCTTCGTTCGTTTATTAAACCAAAACGAGGCATAAATATCCTTGTTTGCCCACCATTTCCATGCACCATTCTTGCTGTTTCAAATGACATTCTAGCCATTTCTGTATCTGGCAAATACGGAACTACTTCTGAAGAAACACATAATACTCTCTTATCTTTCATCTAATCCTAAAATTAATTCAAGTGCAAAAATACGAAAATTTATACAGTTTTTAGTAGCAAAACTGTAAGTTTGCAAGCCTTTAACACTAATTAACAAAAATAAAATGGTTGTTTTTCACAATATTAAAAAACTCCAAACACATTTATCTTCAATTAATACTGAAAAAATTGTAGGTTTTGTGCCTACTATGGGTGCTTTACACGAGGGTCATTTAACATTAGTGAAAAACGCTCAAGAGAAATGTGATATAATTGTTGTTAGTATTTTCGTCAACCCTACACAGTTTGATAACCCTAAAGATTTAACAAAATATCCCCGAACTCTAGAAAACGACTTTACCTTATTAAAATCTGTTAATTGTGATGTTGTTTTTACTCCCACTCCAATGGAAATATATGGTGAAAATATTGAGAGTCAAAAATTTAATTTTGATGGATTAGAACATCAAATGGAAGGAGAGTTTCGTGAAGGTCACTTTGATGGAGTTGGTACAGTCGTAAAAAAATTGTTTGAGATTGTAAAACCTACTTTTAGTTTCTTTGGAGAAAAAGATTTTCAACAATTACAGATTATCAAAAAACTTGTTGAAAAAAATGCTATTCCACTAAAAGTAATTGGCTGCAAAATACATAGAGAAAAAGATGGACTAGCTATGAGCTCTAGGAACACTAGACTTTCAGAAGAACATAGAACTGCAGCATCATTTATTTATAAAACTTTAAAAAAAGCGAAAAAGAAATTCAAATTTAGTAGTGCAAATGAGGTTGTAAAATGGGTCGAAAAGAAGTTCAACAAGCATCCTCTTTTAGAATTAGAATATTTTACTATTGCAGATGAGAAAAACTTACTCGCAATTACAAAAAAGGAGAATACTGGAAAATACAGAGCGTTTATTGCCGTTTATGCAGGGAAAATTCGACTCATTGATACTATTAAATTAAAAAATAATTAATTTCAGAACATGTTAATATCAGTAGTAAAGTCAAAAATACATAGAGTAAAAGTTACAGGAGCAGACTTGAATTACATAGGCAGTATCACAATTGATCAAGATTTGATGGATGCTGCAAACATTATAGAAGGCGAGCGTGTTCAAATTGTAAACAACAATAATGGGGAGCGTCTAGAAACCTATGCAATTCTTGGAGAAAGAGGAAAGGGTGAAATTATTTTAAATGGTGCTGCAGCAAGAAAAGTTGCTGTTGGTGACGTTTTAATATTGATTACTTACGCTATGATGAAGCTAAAAAAAGCAAAGAAATTTAAACCTTCAATTGTTTTTCCAAATGAAGAAACTAATTTGTTAAATTAAGATTTTGAATAAAAAAACTAGAAAAATACTTTTCACAATAATTCCAATTGCTTTTGGAGTTTTTTTAATTGCTTCTTTTACGTCTCAACTCTCTCCTGATGACAAAAAAGACATTATAAATTCTTTTAAAACTGCTAATTATTGGTGGATTTTATTATCTCTTGTTTGCGGAATTTTAAGTCATCTTTCTAGAGCATATCGATGGAAATTTATGATAGAACCTTTAGGCTATAAACCTAAATTTCTTAACCTTGTTATGACTGTTTTAATCTCCTATTTGGTGAATTTAGTTTTTCAAAGAGCTGGTGATGTAGCAAGAGCGACTGCAATAACTAAATATGAAAAAATTCCATTTGAAAAATCGTTAGGTACTATAATTGCGGAACGTATTGCAGATGTTATAATGTTGCTTTCTATTATTGCCATTGCTTTTTTTCTTCAAGCAGATGTTATTAAAAATACTTTGATTAAAGACGATTCAAATCCCGTAAAAACACTTACCATTTTAGCAATATTTGGAACATTCGCAATGATTGGTTTGTACTTCTTAAAAAAATCAAAAAACGCTATTGCATTAAAAATCAAAAATTTTATTAATGGTTTATTAGAAGGAGTTAAAAGTATTTTAAAAATGAAAAATAAATGGGCGTTTATTTTTCACACTGTTTTTATTTGGACAATGTATGTTGTGATGTTTTATGCGGTTACTTTTGCACTTCCCGAAACTTCCGACCTTCCTTTTGGAGCAATTATAGTTGGTTTTGTAGTTGGCGGCATCAGTATGGCGTTGACTAATGGAGGTTTAGGTGTATATCCAATAGCAGTTGCTGGAATACTTATTTTATATGGAATTGATAAAAACCCTGCGAATGCTTTTGGCTGGATTATGTGGACTGCACAAACATTAATGGTTATTACTTTTGGTGGTTTATCCTTTTTATTCCTTCCAATGTATAACAAAGAGAAATAATTTCTTTTCTTTGTGTTATGGCTAAAACTAAAACAACTTTTTTCTGTCAAAACTGTGGTTCTCAATATGCAAAATGGTTGGGACAATGTACTTCTTGTAATGAATGGAATACCATTGTTGAGGAGATAATTCAAAAAGAAGAAAAACGTGATTGGAAACAAGGTTCTTCTGTAAAAAAAGTGTCACAAGCATTAAAAATTGCTGATATTACTTTAAATACCGAAGACCGAATTCCTACTAAAAATAATGAATTAGATCGTGTTCTTGGTGGTGGCTTAGTTAGAGGTTCTATGATATTATTAGGTGGTGAACCTGGAATTGGAAAATCAACTTTATTGTTACAAGTTGCGTTATCAATTTCTAAAAAAGTTTTATATGTTTCTGGTGAAGAGAGCCAAAGTCAAATTAAAATGCGTGCAGAAAGGCTTCAAAATAAAAATGAAGATTGTCTAATTTTAAACGAAACAAAAACTCAAAATATTTTTAAAAGTATTGAGAACAATTCGCCTGACATAGTTGTAATAGATTCGATACAAACACTTCATACCGATTCAATAGATGCCTCTCCTGGAAGTATTTCTCAAATTAGAGAAACTGCTGCAGAACTCATAAAATTTGCAAAAGAAACGGCTACTCCTGTAATTTTAATTGGGCATATTACAAAAGACGGGCATATTGCTGGTCCGAAAGTTTTAGAGCATATGGTTGATGTTGTTTTACAGTTTGAAGGAGATAGAAATCATACCTATAGAATTTTAAGGGCGCAAAAAAATCGTTTTGGTTCTACTGCAGAATTAGGGATCTATGAAATGCAAAATATTGGGTTAAGAGAAGTTGAAAATCCTTCTGAAATATTAATTTCTCAAAAAGACGAGTCATTGAGTGGAACCGCAATTTCGGCTACATTAGAAGGCGCTAGACCCTTGATGATAGAAATTCAAGCATTGGTTAGCACTGCTGTTTATGGAACTCCGCAAAGGTCTTCAACTGGATATAATATAAAAAGGCTGAATATGTTACTTGCGGTACTTGAGAAGAGAGCGGGATTTCGATTAGGAGCCAAAGATGTATTTCTAAATATTACTGGAGGCATAAAAATTGATGATCCAGCAATAGATTTGGCCGTAATTGGAGCGATACTCTCGTCTAATGAAGATGAGGCGATTCCGCAAGAATATTGTTTTGCTGCAGAAGTTGGACTTTCAGGAGAAATAAGGCCCATAAACAGAGTTGATCAACGTATTTTGGAAGCCGAAAAACTTGGTTTTACTAAAATATTTATTTCTAAATTCAATAAAATTGTCAAAAAAGACTACACTATAAAAGTTGTATTAGTTTCAAAAATAGAAGACATTTACACACAGTTATTTGTATAAAAAAAGCCGAACAAATTGTTCGGCTTTTTTTAAAATATAAGTACTTTTTTATTTCTTATTTACATCAAGAATATATTTCTCTAAAGCCATAGTCATTGATGGTGTTTCTGGAGTAGGAACTTTAATGTTACATTTTAAACCCGCTTCTTCAGCGGCAGCAACAGTAGAGTTTCCAAACACAGCAATTCTTGTTTCGTTTTGTTTAAATTTCGGAAAGTTTTTAAATAATGAATCTATTCCTGAAGGGCTAAAGAAAACTAAGATATCATAAAAAACATCTTCCAAATCAGATAAATCGCTTACAACAGTTTTATAAAAAACTGCTTTTGTCCAATTTATTTCTAGAGCATTTAATTCTTGTGGAATTAATGGCATCAATTTATCAGAACATGGCAATAAAAATGTTTCGCTTTTATGCTTTTTAAGAAGTTTAACGAGTTCAGGAAACGTTTTCTTACCTACATAAATTTTACGTTTTCTGTAAACAACATATTTTTGAAGATAAAATGCAATTGCTTCAGACTCACAAAAATACTTTAACTCATCTGGAACCGTGTAACGTAATTCATCTGCTATTCTAAAAAAATGATCTACCGCATTTCTACTAGTAAAGATAATTGCTGAATAATAACTTAAATCTATTTTTTGAACTCTAATTTCTTTGGATGTGGCTCCTTCAACATGAATAAAAGACCTAAAGTCAATTTTTACCTTTTGCTTGTTAGCTAACTCAAAGTAAGGTGAATTTTCTGATTTTGGGGTTGGTTGAGAGACCAAAATTGTTTTCACTTTCATATATTTTGTCTTTAAAGGGTTTTTTCTTAATAAGAAAATTGCTTAAAACAATTTTACTAAACTCTTGATTAAACAACCAATTTTAATACTAATAAAATAGGTGCTATTTCAAGCGCACAAAAGTACAACATAAAATAAAACAAACGAGAAAATATTATTTTATTATTATAATTAAAAATAACTACGTATCTAATAATCAATAATATAGAAAAGAGGGCGATTGTAAAGTGAAATGCTAATAAATTATACGTTTTTATATAAAATATGAAAAAGGTAAAGGGAGTAATCAATAAGATAGAACTGTATAAATAGCTGATTTTAGCAAATGTAAGAGATTCGTGTTCTTTATTTATTTCAAAAATGATTGCTAAAGCCTTACCAACAATATACCTAACAAGGAAAAAGGACGACACGAAAATGGAAGTTTTTAAAAGTAGTTGTAAACTATTTTGCTGTATAATTTCTGGTTTATAAAAAATACAATATGCTAAAAACAAAAAACCAATAATTACAGATTGAATAAAGAAAAGAACGGCATTAAACCAATTAAAAATTGGTTGGTTTTCTTTACCATACTTTAAAAAGTATCCTTTTGAAAAATAAATAGTTACTAAATTAAAAAGGCGCTCTTTGTATAGCCACTTTACAATGGCAAGCAAAGAAAAAATAATAATAAAAAATAATAGTATCCAATCATTTTTAATCATCACTAAACTCGTTAAATAAATCATAAATTCTAATCCTCTCGATATAATCAACACAAAATTAGCAATAAAAAACTGTATCTTTGTGCTTCAATAAATTTTTATGTCCAACACCTTAATTATTATTCCAACTTATAACGAAAAAGAGAATGTTGAACTCATTATTCGCGCTGTTTTTTCTGAAAAAAAGGAATTTGACATTTTAGTTGTTGATGATACATCTTCTGATGGGACATATCAGATAGTTCAAAAATTAATTCCTGAATTTCCAAATCGTTTATTTCTTGAAATAAGAGCGGAGAAAACGGGTCTTGGCGCAGCATATATTCACGGCTTTAAATGGGCGCTGAAGAAAAAATACACTTACATTATTGAAATGGATGCAGATTTTTCTCATCCTGTAAACAAACTTGAAACTCTATACAACTCTTGCTCTAAAGATGGTTTTGATATGGCTATTGGTTCAAGATATATTAAGGGAGGAAAAATAAGTAATTGGGACAAAAAAAGATTGTTATTGTCTTATTTCGCATCAGTATATGTAAGAATAATTACTAGAATCCCTGTAAAAGATACAACTGGAGGATTTGTTTGCTACCACAGAAAAGTGCTTGAAACAATTGACTTAGATAAGATTCAGTTTATAGGTTACGCTTTTCAGATAGAACTGAAATTTAAAACGTGGAAAAATAAATTTAGCATTAAAGAAGTTCCGATTACATTTACCGATAGAGTTCGTGGAAAATCTAAAATGAATGGGTCTATAATTTCTGAGGCAATTTTTGGAGTATTAAAAATGAGATTCAACACTATTTAATTCTAATAGAAAATGAGTAAAATATTAATAAAAAACGCTAAAATAGTTAACGAAAATTCTGTTTTCTTAGGCGATGTTTTGATAGATGGTGAATTTATTGTTGAGGTTAATTCTTCTATTACTTTAGATGAAAAAAACATAACCGTTATTGATGCAAATCAACAATATTTAATTCCAGGACTTATAGATGATCAAGTTCATTTTCGCGAACCTGGATTGACACATAAAGCAAATATTGAAACTGAAAGTAGAGCTGCAATTGCTGGTGGAATAACAACATTTATTGAGATGCCAAATACTGTCCCTCAAGCTACAACTCAAGAATTACTTGAGGAAAAATTTAAAATTGCTGCTAAAACTTCATACGCAAACTTCTCTTTTATGTTTGGCGGCACCAATGACAACTTAGAAGAGCTTTTAAAAACCGATCCTAAAAAAGTCGCTGCTATTAAACTCTTTTTAGGTTCATCTACAGGAAACATGTTGGTTGATAACGAGCAAGTTTTAGAAAAAATATTTTCTTCTACAGATATGTTGATCGCTGTACATTGCGAAGATGAGGCAACGGTTAGAAAAAATTTAAACGAACAAATAGCAATTTACGGAGAGGATATTCCAATTGAGTTACATCCAATTATAAGAAGCGAAGAGGCGTGTTATTTATCATCTTCAAAAGCAATCGAATTGGCTAAAAAAACTGGAGCTAGACTACATGTATTTCATCTTTCTACGGAAAAAGAAACACATCTTTTTCGAAATGATATTCCGCTTGAAGAAAAGAAAATTACTGCTGAAGTTTGCATACATCATCTATGGTTTGATGCTACTGATTATGCAGAAAAAGGAACTCATATTAAATGGAATCCTGCTGTAAAAACGAAAAACGATAGAGAAGGGCTTTGGAAGGCTTTACTAGACGATAGGATTGATGTGATCGCTACGGATCATGCGCCGCACACATTAGAAGAAAAAAATAATAAGTATGCTTCTGCGCCAAGTGGTGGACCTCTTGTGCAACATGCTTTACCTGCACTATTAAACAAGTGTAAAGAAGGTGAAATATCTATTGAAAAAATAGTGGAAAAAATGTGTCATAATCCTGCTAAATTATTTCAAATTGAAAAGCGTGGATATATCAAAAAAGGATATTATGCTGATTTAGTTTTGATAGACACAAACAGTCCTTGGACTGTAACTAGAGAGAATTTGTTATATAAATGTGGTTGGTCTCCATTTGAAGGAACTGCTTTTCAATCAAAAATATCACGTACATTTGTAAACGGACACTTGATGTATGATCAAGGAAAATTTAACGATACAATTAAAGGGAAGCGCATAACGTTTAACAGGTAATGAAACAGTTTTTTTACATATTTTTAATTCCGTTTTTTATACTTTCTTGCACTAGCAATACAATTTATAAAAAACCAGAAAATTTGATTCCTAGAGATAAAATGGTAGATATCCTTGTAGATATGCAACTTGCCTTAGGAGCCAAATCTATCAAAAATATTGACGGAAAGAAGAACATAGACTATATGCATCTTGTATATGAAAAATATCAAATTGATAGCGCTCGTTTTGCAGAAAATAATTTTTATTACATGACCAATATTGATGAATTTAATAAGGTTTTGAGAAAAACAAAAAGTAAAATTCAGGCAATGAAAAAAGAATATAAAGCTATTCTTAAAAAACAAGATTCTGTAATTAACTCTAATAGAACTGAATTAAAAGATGATGTTAGAGGTGTAAATATGAGAAAAAATATAGCGAAAGACACGCTACTAATTGTTAGATAGTTTCTTTTTTAAATTTCTCACAAGCCTCACTTATCACTTCATTAATTGGTTCAAATTCAAATCCAAGAGCATCTTTAATTTTAGTGTTAGAAAAATAGTATTGATTGTGAATTGAGCTTGCAGTTTGCTTGGTAAGAGTTGGCTGAATTCCGACAATTTTAGCAACAGATAAAATTCGCCAAGCAATTTCACTCAACAACTTTGTCACCTTTATTGTCGCCCTTTTTTTACCAAGTCCATCTGCTATATTAAATAAAATATCTTTTAAACTTTTATTTTCTGAAATTAGAATAAAGCGTTCGTTTTTAATATCACTTTCCATTAATTGAGTCATTGACTTTACAACATCTTTAACACCAACATATCCTGTAACTCCTTCAGTATAAAATTTTAATCCTTTAGAAACATTTGTAAATATTTTTCCAGAACTAGTATTCCAACAACCCGAACCTAATATAATTCCAGGGTTTACAATCACAGCATTTAAACCCTCTTGAGTTCCACGCCAAACTTCCATTTCGGCGCCATATTTAGAAATTGCGTAACCATAATTATTTCCTTCAACTGTCCAATCTCCAATTTCATCGATTACACCATTTTTAGGCACTTTATCAATCGCAGCAATAGAACTTACAAAACATAATTTTTTCACATGCGCAGCAATAGAAAAACTGACAATATTTGCTGTACCGTCAATATTTATTTTCCGCATTGAGTGATACTCTTTTGGATTAAAAGAGACTAAAGCAGCAACATGATATACATAATCAACATCTTTAAACGCATTTTCTAAAGAAGTAACATCTGTAATATCTGCTTCAATCCATTCTATTTTTGAAAAATAAGTAGAAACATCTGTAAAATAATAAGAAAAAACTTGCTTTACAGCCTCTAGATTGCTGCTCTTACGGCAAATTGCTCTTACTTTTTGATGTTTTTGAGTTAGTGATGCTAATAAGTGTGTACCAACTAATCCTGTTCCGCCTGTAACCAATATCATAGGACGAAAATAAAGAAATATTAATTATTCATTCTTAATTATGTCGCTATTTTTATCTTTGTGCAAAATTAATTTTCGAAAATGAAGAATTTTGTTGAAGAATTGAAGTGGCGTGGACTTTTACACGACATTATGCCTGGAACTGAAGAGCAACTTGCCAAAGAGAAAACGACTGCATATATTGGTTTTGATCCAACTGCAGATTCGCTACACATTGGAAGCTTAGTGCAAATATTTATTTTAAAGCATTTTCAACTATGCGGTCACAAACCTATAGCATTGGTTGGTGGAGCAACAGGAATGGTTGGAGATCCTTCTGGAAAATCAGCAGAAAGAAATTTGCTGGACGAAGCAACTTTAAATCACAACATAAAAGGTGTTCAAGCACAATTAGAACGTTACTTAGATTTTTCGGATACCGAAAATGGTGCAGAATTGGTAAACAACTACGATTGGATGAAAGAAATTTCATTGATTGATTTTGTTCGCGAAACTGGAAAACACCTAACGGTAAACTATATGATGGCAAAAGATTCAGTAAAAAAACGAATTTCAGGAGAAAATACTGATGGAATGAGTTTTACTGAGTTTACATACCAATTGTTTCAAGGCTATGATTTTTATCATTTGTATAAAGAGAAAAACTGTTTATTACAAATGGGAGGTTCAGATCAATGGGGAAATATTACCACAGGAACTGAATTAATACGAAAAAAAGCACAAGGGAAAGCCTATGCGATTACCGTTCCTTTGGTAACTAAAGCAGACGGAACAAAATTTGGAAAGACAGAAGGTGGAAATGTATGGTTGGATGCTAAAAGAACATCGCCATATAAATTCTACCAATATTGGTTAAACTCTTCTGATGCTGATGCTGAAAAGTATATTAAAATATTTACGTTTTTAGACAAAGAAACGATTGAGACTTTAATTGCCGAGCATCAAGAAGCGCCACACATGCGTTTACTTCAAAAAAGAATAGGTGAAGAAGTAACGATTCTAACACACGGAAAAGAAGCGTATGAAAACGCTATAAAAGCCTCAAATATTTTGTTTGGAAAATCTACTTCTGATGATTTAAAAACTTTGGATGAGCAAACATTTTTAGATGTCTTTGAAGGTGTACCACAAGCAGAAATTTCTCGTGAACAAATTGAAAATGGCTTTGAAATTGTAGCTGCATTTGCAGATACTGGCTTTTTAAAATCTAACGGAGAAGTAAGAAGAGCCTTAAAAGAAAACTCAATATCGGTCAACAAAAACAAAGTAAAAGAAGATTTTTCAATCACTACAGATGATTTAATTGCCGATGCTTATGTGCTATTGCAAAGAGGTAAAAAGAGTTATTACTTGTTGAAAGTGGTTTAGGTTTTTGTAGTTGCGCTTATTGTTGTTGTGTCTAGTTTGGTTTAAGAATCCCTTTTTTCTACATCAGGAAAAGGTCTGTATGCATAATATTGCAACACCTCTTCCAATGCCATTTTCAACGCTTTATTTACGGGTAACATGATGTTTCCTAAACGAAAGTCAATTTGATTTAATTGCATGTAATACGCTGTAAATGTAGGCACATTCAAACCTTTTGTAATTGCTTCGGCAGTAGAATTATATTTGTCAGCTTGACCTTCTTTGATGATTTTACAGGTCGCCAACCTCAACTTTCCATATTTATCGGTATTGGCTGCAAATCCAAATAACCGACAAATTAAACCTCGATATTTGTAATCACTGCAACGACCACTATCAATAATAGAAGAAGGTTTGTAGATTAAACAAGTTGGACTATTGGTTTCATTAAGCGTTTTGAGTGTTTTTTCAGCTTCACCATTTAAAAAAAGATGAAAAGCCCAAGGCAAAAATTCTATTGGAGATGCTTCTATATCTGGATATGCACAACATTTTCCACAACCAGAAACACAACTCATTCCTGACGCTTCTTGAAACTGAGCGCTTTCTTGCTCTAATTGATAAAAAAGGTTTTCTACCAATTGTACCCTTCGCTCTATCGACATTCTTTTTTTTCGAAGGTAGGCTTAATAAAGTTATGTGGTTAAATTTATTTTAGAAAAAATACGGTTGCAATACTTTAAATGAAATTTGTTTTAATTGGACTTACAGTACGATACTAAAACAAGTTCGGCACACGCAAGTGGCCTTAAATTTTAAAAAATTAAAGAGTAAATTACAGCACCATCAAATTACATCCTCTAACATCTGAATTATCAAAGCGACCTATAATTTCGAAAGTTCCGTTTGCAAATACCTTCCCTAAATCTTGAGTTGCAATAAAACTACACGAATTGATATTTGCTAAATCAATTACATTAATTCCGCCAGTTTTTCCAGTCGGTAATAATGTCAAAGCGTCTTCTGTATCGCGCACTAAAATTTTCATCCAATTTGGAGTTTCAAAAACACCGTTTCCTTTAGAATATCCTTGACTCAATAATTCTGTCATTCCATATTCTGAATGTATTTTATCAACGCCAAAACCTTCACATAATATCTGATGTAATTCTTGACGAACCAATTCTTTTCTTCTGCCTTTCATTCCGCCTGTTTCCATAATAACAGCCTCTTTCAAATCAAATTTTCGCGATTCAACCAAATCTAATAATGCATAAGAGACACCCAAAATAAGGAGTTTTTTATCATTTTTTGAATGATTTTGAATGATTTTAGTCATTTTTTGTGTGTTTTCTAGAAAAAACCCGCTTTCTGTATTCTTGCTTTTTTTGATTAAATCATCAACCATATAAATAAGTGAAGAGCCATTCCGCTGCATATAACTTGGTAGTAATGCCAATACAGTATAGTCTTCAATATTTCCATAAAAGTGTTGAAATCCCTTTCTATAACTTTCTTCATATAAAGAAATATCTGTTACAAAATGCTGACTTTGCGCGCCTCCTGTACCGCTACTCAAAAACACTTGTTCAATATCCCTTTTAGATGTGGTGATTTGATGAGATTTAAAGAATTGTATTGGCAAGAAAGGTATTTTTTTTATCGAAGTAACTGAAGTAACATCAACCTTTAAAAATCTTAAAAAATCAGCATAAACAGCACAATTTTTTGCTTGATGCTTAAAAACTTCAAGTGCTGCTCTTTCAAATTCTAAATCAGAATTAATGTTAAAAATAGTCTGTTGCATTGTATATTGCTGAAAAACACAGCAAAAATAGTGTAATTTTACGCAACCTTTCATACTTTTTGGTATCTTAATATATACAATAAACCCACAAAAACTCTAGAAAATGAAACAACTAATTTTAGTTTTATTAAGTGTTATTTTATTCTCGTGTTCACCAAGTGCTGACCATCTAGTAGATCATCATTTTGAGTATGTTCCTGTTGTAAGTGTAGAGGTTCCTGAATTTTTTGTTTTGAATGAAGTACATCAAATAAAAGTGAAATACGCTTTACCAAACGGCTGTTATGCTTATTATAGCCATGACTATGTATATCAAGGTGAAACTAGAGAGGTTACAACAATAGCAATTGTAAATGATGAAGCGGCTTGTACACAAGCAATAATTGAAGGAGAATACACTATAAATGTTCAAGCGAGACAACAAGAAGTGTATACATTTAAATTTTGGCAAGGAGAAGGCGAGTATTTAACCGTTATTATTCCTGTCATATAAAACCAACTTAAAATTTGGGTTTAAAAAAACTCATAGAAAGGTGCGCTAATAATGATCGAAAAGCACAAGCAGAAGTTTACCAACTATTTTCTGGTAAACTATTCGCACTATGTCTTAAATATTCTAAAAATTATACAGAAGCTCAAGACAATTTACAAGACGGTTTTATCACAATATTTAACAAGATTGGGCAATACAATTCAAAAGGTTCTTTTGAGGGTTGGATGAAGCGTATTGTTATAAATACAGCATTGCAAAAATATAGAAGTAAAAATATTTTAAGTTTAGTAACGGAAGAAATTCCAGATGAGATAATTGTCGAAGTTGATGAAGATACGGTTTCATTAGACTTTTTATTAGGTATAATCCAAGAATTGCCAGATAGATACAGAATGGTTTTTAACCTATATGTTTTAGATGGATATTCTCATAAAGAAATTTCAACAAAATTATCAATCTCCGAAGGCACCTCAAAATCAAATTTATCGAGAGGTAGATTTATTTTAAAAGAAAAAATAAAAAAAAATCAGTTTGACCAACAAGAAATTATTGCGCTAAAAATGCAAAACTAATATAATGAAAACAACTAAAAACATAGATAGATTGTTTCAAGAGAAACTCAAGGATCTTGAGGTTTCACCACCAGCAAATGTTTGGAAAGGGATTGAATCTAATCTTCATCAAAAAAAATCGATAACAACTCTTCCGTTATGGTTTAGAATGTCTGGAGCAGCCGCAATATTGTTACTGCTTGCTCTTGGCGGAATCAATTATTTTGATAAAAACTCAAATGAAATTATTATTACGGATACAAATGGCATTGAAAATACTCCTGTAAATGAAAATGATATTTTAAATCCTGCAATAAATAATTCTAACGAAAGTAACTCTGTAATTGCAGAGGTTAATCAAAATAATGGGGCTTCTGAAACTTTAAAAGCTAACAATACTCAAACAGAGAAACAGGTTCAATTTAATTCAACTACTAAAAATAGTCTGATAAGTGAAGTGACTGAATTTTCTAATTCTAAAAATGATTTAGAGAAATTGAGTGACACCTCTTTATCTACCGAAGCTACTGTTGCTCTAATAGATAAAAATCAATCTAATAACGCCAAGGATATAAACGCTAAAGAAACGGATGCCGAGAAGCTTTTAAAATTCAATAAAATAGAAGAAAATAGCAACTCGAAAATAGCAAGTGAATCAACTAATTCAGATCCTTTTTTAAACAATAGCATTTTAAATTCTGATTCGAAAAGCAATACACAAAGTCTCTTTAACACCAATAAAAATGCAATTGCTCAATCTAAAGAAGAAGGCTTTGGAGAAAACAATTTAGATGCTATTCAAAAGACTGTTTTAAAAACTGAAGAAGAAGTCGCTTTCGTGCCAAACAAGCATGATGAACTTTTAAATTCTGATGTGTCAGAAGATATTAAAGAAGAAGAGGATACTAAAAAATGGTCAATAGCATCTTCTATTGCGCCCATTTATTATAATACATTTAATACCAAAGGGTCGCCTTTAGATTTACAATTTAAAGACAGCCCAAAAACGGGTAGTAAGTCTGTTGCGTATGGTGTGAAAATAGGATATAAACTTAATGATAAATTAACCCTTCAATCTGGAGTTTCAAAAATTGATGTAGGATATAAAATTGGAAATGTATTTATAAATATAACAAATCAATTAGATGCTAGATTAGCAAACGTAAACTATACTAATACAGCAACAATATTAAACGTAAATGCAGAAAGTTTTTTAGATAATGTAGCGCTTGAGACAAGTTCAACTACAGCATTAGCTGGAGAATTAAATCAAAGTTTTGGTTATATAGAAATTCCGCTAGAATTAAAATACACACTAACAAACACATCTAAAAAATTGGGTGTTAACTTAATTGGAGGTGTAAGTACATTGTTGTTAAATAAAAACAACGTGTTTGTTTCGACTGCTGAATTTTCTTCTAATCTAGGTGAGGCAAACAATCTAAATAAAGTAAACTTTAGTGGAAATATTGGTTTTGATGTTGATTATAAAATCAATAAATATATATATATCAATGTTGCGCCAATGCTAAAAATACACACAAAAACATTTTCAAGTAGTGACAACAACTTTAAGCCCTATCTCTTTGGAGTTTATACAGGCATAAATTATAAGTTTTAGTTGGCTCGTTAGTTTGGTTTAGATCGACCGTTAAAAACCCATCTATTTATAATAGTATATCTATAATTATTAGCCTCTTTTTTTGACTAATTAATCGTATCTTTGGCAAAAAATTATTAATACATTAATTCTACAGCATATGCCAGCAGTTGCAACAGATTTTGGAATACAAGAAGCACTAAAAAAATTAGGCTTAAAAGAAATAAACGAAGGAACTTCTACAGGTTCAAATAATTTTTCTAACGGAGAAATTATAGAATCTTACTCACCAGTTGATGGAAAATTAATTGGAAAAGTAAAAACAACTTCAAAAGAAGATTATGAAAGAGTGATGACTACAGCAACCGCTGCATATAAATCATTCAGACATATGCCTGCTCCACAAAGAGGAGAAATTGTACGTCAGTTTGGAAACAAATTAAGAGATTTAAAAGAGCCTTTAGGGAAATTAGTTTCTTATGAAATGGGTAAATCTTTACAAGAAGGTTACGGAGAGGTTCAAGAAATGATTGATATCTGTGATTTTGCAGTTGGTTTGTCAAGACAATTAAACGGTCAGACAATTCCTTCTGAACGTCCAGGACACGTAATGAGAGAGCAATGGCATCCAATTGGTGTTGTTGGAATCATTTCAGCATTTAACTTCCCAGTAGCTGTTTGGGCTTGGAATACAGCTTTAGCTTGGATTTGTGGTGATGTATGTGTTTGGAAAGGTTCTGAGAAAGCGCCTTTATGTTCAGTAGCATGTCAAAATATTATTGCTGAAATTTTAAAAGAAAACAATTTACCAGAAGGTATTTCTTCTATTATCAATGGAGATTACAAGGTTGGTGAAATGATGACAAAGGATTCAAGAATTCCTTTGGTATCAGCAACAGGATCTACAAGAATGGGAAGAATTGTTGGTGCTACAGTTGCAGAACGTTTTGGAAAATCATTATTAGAATTAGGAGGAAACAATGCAATTATTATTACACCTACTGCAGATCTAAAAGTAGTAGTTCCAGGTGCTGTGTTTGGTGCTGTTGGAACATGTGGACAACGTTGTACTTCTACAAGAAGATTAATCATTCACGAATCTGTTTATGATAAAGTAAGAGATGCAATTGTTGGTGCTTATGGTCAATTAACAATTGGAAATCCGTTAGACGAAAAAAATCATATAGGTCCATTAATTGATCATGATTCAGTAAACACTTATTTAGCTGCAATTGAAAAAGCAACCGCTGAAGGTGGAAATGTATTGGTTGAAGGTGGAGTATTAGAAGGAGAAGGTTACGAATCTGGATGTTACGTGAAACCTGCAATTATTGAAGCAGAAAATCATTTTGAAATTGTTCAACATGAAACTTTTGCTCCTATTTTATATCTAATGAAATATTCTGGTGATGTAGAAAATGCTATTGAAAAACAAAATGGTGTTGCTCAAGGATTGTCTTCTGCTATTATGACAAATGAATTGAAAGAAGCAGAAAAGTTCTTGTCTTATGCAGGTTCTGATTGTGGAATAGCAAATGTAAACATCGGAACTTCTGGTGCTGAAATTGGTGGTGCTTTTGGTGGAGAAAAAGAAACTGGTGGCGGACGTGAGTCTGGATCAGATGCTTGGAAAGTATACATGAGAAGACAAACGAATACAGTAAATTATTCTGACGAATTACCGTTAGCACAAGGGATTAAATTTGATTTATAAAAATTAAAAATATTTTATAATTAGAAAGCCCAAGCAAATGCTTGGGCTTTTTTTATTTCTTGTAATTTTACAGCTCTATACTAATAACAAAAAAATGAATTTAATAAAAGAATTTAAAGAGTTTGCTGTAAAAGGAAACATGATGGACATTGCTATTGGAGTTATTATTGGCGCATCATTTAACAAAGTTGTAGATGTGTTGGTTAAACAAATTTTAATGCCGCCATTATCACTATTAACCAATGGAATAAACTTTGAAAACAAAAAAATAATTCTTCGAGAAGGAATCATTGAAGGTGACATCACCAAAACTGAAGAAGTAGCTATTGGTTATGGAAGTTTATTTGAAGTGACTTTAGATTTTATTATTGTTGGAGTCACTGTGTTTCTAGTTGTAAAATTTATAAATATTTTAAGAAATAAGGCAGAAGACCCTAAGGATGAAACATTAAAAACGCCAAAAGATATTGAGCTTTTAAACGAATTGACAGAGTTAATTAAAGAGCAAAACAATTGGTTTAAAACAACCTTCTAAGAAAAGGCGTATAAGCGTTGAAAATTCACATTAACTAAACCATTATTGATACTGCACTTTTCGCAGCACGCGCAGCACTTCTTTATATTTTATATATGTGATTTTATCATCAAAACCTTTAATATAAATTTTCGCTTTTTTTAATTGGTCTTTAGCGTCTATAAAACCATTGAGGTAACAAATCAAATAACTTTTAGGCAAGCGCATCACGTCTTGGTGTTCTAAAACTGAAAGCGGTACGTTGTTTTCTATCTTAGCAATTATCGTGTTGTTGTTTTCATAAATATGCTGTAAAATAGTTCGATCATATTGTGGCGGTTCAAACATAAATTCATGTACAATATCATGTTTGCCATTATCCTTAAAATGAATAATTGTTTTTTCTAACGGATAGTGTGTTTCTTTTTTATCTATTCCAAGTGAAATGTATTCTGTAACAATAAATGATTGTTCGTTATAGGTAATTTGTACTTCGTCTAAAAAGGAATAAAACAAACGAACTTGTTCATTCATCAATTCAATATCTACACGTGAATAAAACACCTCATCACCAATTTTTTTCTTTTTTCCTGCCCAACACAACACAAATTGTTCTTTAAAAACTGAATATTGAGGATTGTACTCGTCACTATGACTATTGACAAAGTCAAATACGCCATCTAAGATTAATTTAATATTGTTTCTTGCATTCTTTTCTATAGCATCTACAATTGCTTTATTAGAATTGTTTAACACTATAGTTCCTGTTATAGGCATTGAATTACTCCCTCTTCTATAAAAAACAGCATCTCTTTTATATTTCCATGAATTTTTTTTAAGCGAACTGATTTCCTTTGAAGGATGAATAGTAATCAGTCCAACAACTTTGTGTTTGGGTAATTTTGGAAATCGAACATTTTCATATTGAATCTTAGGCGGATTCTCTAAATAGGCATTTACTAGATTTTGAATTTTACTATCGTCAAAGAAATCTACGCCAATAATTTTATTAGATTCATCTTCAACGCCAATCAATATATAAGAATTGTTATCTGGATTGGAGTTAGATAATGCACAAATGTGTTTGATAAACTTTGCTTTCCCTATTTTTTTACTGATGTCTAACTCTTGTTTTTTGTCATAGAAACTGTTCTCATCATTATGAGTCAAGAGGGTTTTGATAAGTAAGCGTTTATTAATCACAATAAAAAAATTGAATTATAAAGATATAGAATATAGATTTGGTGTGTGAAATAAACATTAAAAATAGGTGAAAAACAAAACCGTCCGCTATTCGCGGACGGTTTCTAATTTAATTAGCTATTAAAATAGCCAACCAAAAATCAACTAACCAAACCTTATTTTAAATGCTTTCTTCTCTCTTTTGTTTTGCGTATAACTTTAGTACGTTTTCTTCCTTCTTTCCTTACAGTTTCTGAACTCTTTCCTGCTTGTTTTAAATATTGAATAAAATCTGCTCCTTCAAACTCATATGTCGAGTCAGAATCAACATGATACAATTCTATCTTACCATCATTTAAAACGACCAATTCGAACTCTTCATTGTCTCCCAAATCATAACCTAATGTTAAAATTTTTAGATTATCATATCCTATTACATCGAAGACCTCATATGCTCCTACATAATCCCAATTAACTAAATCAATATTTGTGCCAAAGTTATCTTCTGATGAGTAAAACGTTGTAATATTTTCTGGAGTAAATGCTAGATAATTTTCGTTATCAAATTCGTTTATTGTTCCCGTTACACTTGTAAAGGTCTTCTCCCAACCAACATATTCTTGTAAAAAATACTCTATGTTTTCATAAAATATTTTATCATAATCAAATGCGTTCTTGTTGTACCCTTCAAGATAATACGTCACGTTTTCATATCTATCTATTAATTTTATTTCGTCTCCAGAAATTTGTATTACCTCAAAATCAAAACCACCATCTAAAGAATGACTCACTTGCAACTCTTCATTAAATGTGCTGTAGTTTCCAATTTGGATTCCTAAGCCATTTCCAACAAACCCTATATCTACAAGGTTATTATTTGCATATACTCTACCATTCAAAAAAGATATTGTAAAGGCTTTTGACATAAACGGCACATCTCCTGTTCCGGTTGTTCTATGAAAGTCTACATACCATAAATCATAATCGGTAATTAAAGTATTTAACGATATTGTCTCCGCAACATTTTCTGAGTTGTCATAATAATCTTCTTCTATTATACATGATGTAAATAACATTCCTGTTATTACCAATCCTAAAAGTAATTTTACTGTTTTCATAATTCTCATTTTTATCGTTACAGTTAATTGAATTTCAAATTCTGTGCCAAAAAAAATCTTGGAGGTTTGGTAAACAAGAAAACCCGATTAAAATTTAATCGGGTTTTCTTGTTTCTTTACACTATTTACTAAGGGTAGAAGGCTGTCTCTTTCTTATTTAACTTTAGTTTAAAATACTTCTGAATATTTTTTTCTTTATAACTTACAATTGCTTCATCGTCTTCTAATTTAAATGGAAACTTTGATTCTTTTTTTGGTGACGTATTCCCATATTCAGCATCTGCTTCTCCATGTATTATTAAATCTGGCCTTTGATTAACATTTGTTCTAAACCTTGCTACATAGACTGTAGGTTTTATTTCAATTTTTGCAATTTGACCTCTAAAAAATAAACTATCCATTTCAATATGTATTAAATCGAAATTAGAAACCATAAAAAATACATTAATGCCGCCTCCACCACCACTAACACCAGCAACCCAAGATTGGTAATTTGCGTCAAGTACTTTAAACGAAATCTCTTCCTGTAGTTTATACGTTAAGTCTTTACTGTTTCCACATTGAGAAAATCCAAATAAAATAGAAGTTCCTAAAATGATATTTAATAGTTTTTTCATGCTTATTATATGTATTGTAAAGATACAGCTTCAAATTTGATGCCAAATAAAAAGCCCAAAATCTAACGATTTTGGGCTTTTTTATAAATCAATTCTAAGTTTTAGAATCCGTAGTTAAGCCCAAACAACCAGTAAGATTGTAAATCGTTATCTACTGTGTTAAAAGTTTCTAATGGATTGCTAGCTAAAGCATATGATAATGCCTCTTGCTTATTTTTTCTCAATCCTAACTCAAATCCAACTCCGATACCTTTCCATAAAGTATATCCTAATGAATTTGTAAATGTCCAGTTTGATAAATCCGTATTCTTATAACTTTGGAATGTAGAGAAATTAGATCTCAAATTTACTTTCCCAACAGTCGCAGTATAATCAGCAACTATTTTTGCTCCTGTTGAAGAGTCGTAAACTGAATCTGAATCACTAAATACAAAATTGTAATTTAAAGGGTTTATCACTACAATTAAATTAGTTATTGGTGTCCAAGTAGCTCCAACTCCTACATCTAAATATCCTGGATCATTGAAATTATCAATAATTGTAGTTCTATATTCTCCTAAAGCAGATACGGCCCATTTATCACTCAGTTTTTTACCATAAAGCGAAGAAAGAGTAAAAACGTCTGTTGCTGATTTAAAATCTTTATCATCTGATGGATTATCTTTATCATCAAGTTTCACCCAATTTAAATTAACACCTAATGAATTTCTCCAAAAAAACTTTTCTTGTAGTAAGTTTGCATATCCATTAAAAGTGATCCCTATATTTCCTGCACTTGAATTTGGAGCTCCTTTAGAATACCAGTTATTAAATCCTGAAATATTTCCTCCTATTGTTCCAAATACCCCCTTTTTCCATCCAGGAAGTGCATCTATTTTTGATTGAATAACGTCAACTTGACCCTGTAAAATCGCTATTGAATCTTTTTTAGGTGCTTGTAATCCTTTTAGTTCATCTTTTGTTTGTGCATTAAGTGATACAATTGTAAATATCATTAGAAATGCAAATACTGTTTTTTTCATCTTCACTTTTTTTAATAATTGAGCGTGAAAAAACACTCTTTCTTTAATATTTGACACCATTAAGCGACTAAGAGGTATTACTTTTTTCTTTTAAATAAAGGAACTGTAGAGCAAGCTTCTCCATACATTATAGTTCTTGCAATAGGTGTAAGTTTTGAAACTAATTGAACGTATGTGGTTTCTGGAATTTGTTTTGTAGCACAACCTTTAATAATAACAGGCTTGTCTTGATATTCAGTAACATCTAAATTATTAATTATATCTTGAAATATAGATGTTTCCAATCCTAATACGTTTCCAACAACAATTTTCTTGGCTATACCTGCTAAATTTGTTGAAATTAAAATATATGCCCAAGAAGGTATAATAGCGTCTGAAGAACATGTAAGCGCTACAAATGAATCTTGATATTGAGTCCAATCGTGTTCTATTACATGCGCTCTAAACTCTTTTTCTTTTAAAATCAATTCTTTAAAAAGCCAGTCTTTAATATCAAAAACAATACGCTTTCCTTCAGGATAATAATCTTCAAGGTCAATAGTAACTAATTTACTATTTGTTACTCTATTTATAATGTCTTCTGCCATATTTTCTGAAGTTATTCTTAACTAGAATAAAGAAACTCTCTTTTTATAAAAATCCTAATTCAAGTTTTGCTTCTTCACTCATCATATCTTGAGTCCAAGTTGGATCAAAAGTAATTTCAACTTCAGCATTGTTAACTTCTTCAAGAGTTTTAACTCTTTCTTCTACTTCAAGAGGCAACGTTTCTGCAACAGGGCAGTTTGGAGATGTTAATGTCATCAGTATTTTCACATTATTATCTTCACTTACCATCACATCATATATCAATCCCAACTCGTATATATCTACTGGAATTTCAGGATCATAAATAGTTTTTAAAGCCTCAACTATTCTATCGCCGGTGTTTTGTACTTCATCTTGTGTCATCTTCTTATTTTTAAGGTAAATTTATGCTAATTTAGATTGATATCCCAAAGCATATAATTTTATTTTTTTTATCATAGATACCAAGCCATTAGCTCTAGTTGGAGATAAATGTTCTTTTAGCCCAATTTCATTAATAAACTCTGTATCAGTCTCTAATATGTCTTTTGGAGATTGATTAGAATACACTCTTAATATTAACGCCACAATACCTTTCGTTAATATGGCATCACTATCTGCTGTAAAAACAATTGTCTTATTTTCAATAGCTGCATGAATCCATACTTTAGATTGACAGCCTTTAATTAGATTTTCATCTTCCTTATTTACTTCATCAATCAAAGGTAAAGATTTACCAAGTTCAATGATATATTCATAACGCTCCATCCAATCATCAAACATAGAAAATTCATCAATTATTTCTTCTTGTATTTCTTTGATAGTCATTTTTAAAACTTATTTTTGTATCTACAAATGTTGTTTGCAAATATCCTGCAAATTTACTGATAAAATTTAAGAAATGAGTAAACTATTAGCTGTTGGTACTGTTGCTTTTGATGCAATTGAAACGCCATTCGGCAAAACAGATAAAATTTTAGGAGGTTCAGGTACTTTTGTTAGCTTAGCCGCTTCACAATTTGGTGTAAAAACTGGAGTTGTTTCTGTAGTTGGTGGAGATTTCCCAAAATCATATTTAGATATGATGGAAAATAAAGGAATTGATATATCTGGAATTGAAATAATTAAAGAGGGAAAAACATTCTTTTGGAGCGGTAAATATCATAACGATATGAACTCTCGTGACACTTTAATTACTGAGTTAAATGTATTAGAGCATTTTAAACCAATAGTTCCTGAGAGTTTTAAAGATGCTGAAATTGTAATGTTAGGTAATTTGCATCCACAAACTCAATCGTCAGTTTTAGATCAAATGACTTCAACACCAAAACTAGTGGTTTTAGATACCATGAATTTTTGGATGGATATTGCATTAGATGATTTACATACCGTTTTAAAACGTGTTGATGTTATCACTATTAATGATGAAGAAGCACGACAACTAAGTGGAGAATATTCTTTGGTAAATGCTGCCAAGAAAATCCATTCTATGGGTCCAAAATATGTAGTGATTAAAAAAGGAGAGCACGGAGCCTTGTTATTTAACGAAGGGAATATGTTTTATGCGCCTGCATTGCCATTGGCAGAGGTTTTTGACCCAACAGGAGCAGGAGACACGTTTGCAGGAGGTTTTTGTGGCTATATAGCAAAAACGGAAGACATTTCCTTTGAGAATATGAAAAACGCCATTATCTACGGATCTAATTTAGCGTCCTTTTGTGTAGAGAAATTTGGCACACAACGAATGGAAGAGTTGACAGGTAATGAAGTGAAAAAACGCCTACAATCTTTTAGAGAATTAACACAATTTGATATAGAAATATCTTAATAAAAAATCCGCATTAAAAATGCGGATTTTTTATTTTTATAAACCAAATAACAACACGTAAAGAACCCAAAAATGAGTGACGCTATTAAACACGAATGCGGAATT
>Ga0307993_1000092_pt1 | contig 28277 bp, 13 predicted proteins | sample EllFjometagen260_FD_203163 | JGI IMG/M metagenome (GOLD analysis project Ga0307993, IMG submission 203163) | Marine microbial communities from Ellis Fjord, Antarctic Ocean - #260 | ecosystem: Environmental > Aquatic > Marine > Unclassified | place: Southern Ocean | collected 2014-11-02 | reverse complement strand
AGATTGCTACACGTGATATGACTAATGCTCAAGCGGAGGCTATGAAGAAAGGTATGGCAACGGGCAGAACAACAGCAAAGAAAGGTAAAGAAATAAATAGAATGGCAGTACCATTCTACACAGGAAAGATGGGGTATTAAACCTTAAAGGTTTTAAGTTATACCTTGTTAAACTTAACAAATTATAGTAATTTTACATTATGGCAACATACGTACCAGGAACAGAGACATACTTACCGGACATTAAACCGTTTACACCAGACTATAAATTTTTGTCTGCTGTATTAGATACAAGACAAGATAAATATACAAGCAATTGGAAAGCAACCAATGACGTGTATAATAAAGTAGTATATGCTGATTTGTCTAGAGGAGATACAACAGAACAAAGAGACCAGTATGTAGAAAACTTAGCTCCTTCTTTAGAGAGGATAGCAGGTATGGATTTATCTTTGGCACAAAATGCAGATTCAGCTAAAGCTGTCTTTGCTCCTTTCTTTGAGGATGACCTTATTGTAAGAGATATGGTTTATACTGCCAACTATAGAAAAGAAATGGACTATGCAGATAGACTATTAAGATCTTCTGATCAATCACAAAGAGATAAATACTGGGAAGAAGGTAGAAAAGCATTGCAGTATAGAATGGAAGACTTTGTAAATGGGACACCTGAAGAAGCTATGAGTGCTCCAATAGTAAAATACACAGAAGATGCTAATTTATTTAAGCTATCTCAACAGGTTTTAGGTGAAATGAAACCACCTTTAAAAATTAAAATGGATACTTATGGTACTAATCCTGATGGCTCAGTAAATACAGATTGGATTGTTACACAACAAAATGGGGAATTAGTTACAGGGCCTGCATTACAGTACATTCAAGAAGCTTTACAGAATGATCCAAGAGTTCAACAAGCATATCAAACAGAAGCTTATGTTGCTAGTAGAGATTTTGCTGCATTAGAAATGCAAGAAGGAAGAGCATCATCTGTTAAGCAAGGTCAGAATGCTTGGGCTCAAAATATTTTTGCACAAGTAGATGCACAGAATGCAATAATAGTAGCAGAAAAACAAAAAATACTTTCTGAGCAAAATAAGACTAATGAGGATTGGGATACGTATCAAAAAATAAATGGTATAATTCCAGGTTCTGATGAAGATAAATCAAAGAAAGAACAACTAAGTGCATATGAAGCAACAAAAGCTGATTTACAAAATCAAATGCAGGTTAGAGAAATTCTTGATACCCCAGCTCCAGATGACATTGAGTCTAATTTAAATAGAGCATATCAATTAATAATGCATTCTGAAATGCAAAATGATATGGTTAAAGCTGCACAAAACTTTAGCATGCGTGACATGGAGTCTACCATGAGAGTTAATAAGTATGCTTTACAAGAAAAGCAGCAAAAGTATGACATGGCACAGATTCGTGCTAGAGCAATAAATGCAGAAAATTTAGAAGCTACAAAACAGGCTAATAGAATTGATCTTGCAAAACAAAAAGGAGATATACTTACAGATGAACAAAAAGCTGCAGCTGATGTACTTCAAAAATCATTACAAGCAGGAACAATAAAGAAAGGAGATGCTAATACACTAGCATTCTCAGTTGATGAGGATGGCAAGGTAGATCCTAATGCTGATGTTCATAAAATGACTAACACTCAATATAAAGAAAAAGATGATGAAATTGCTGCATCTCAACTTCAATATGTTTTAGACGCAGTATATCAACAAAACCCTAATGGAGTTAATGGTGATCAGCAATTTACTGTTGCAATAGGTCAGTCTGAATTTAAGGGAAGTATAGAAAAAATTAGAAATGAACTTGGTGAAAAAGATGAAAATGGTAATTTAATTAATAGAGATGCAATAGGGGATGCCTTTAGTTTTTATCAAGCACAAATTCAAGATATAGATAATATAAAAGCAACTAATCCTAGTTATGCTCAATCTCAAGAGTATGCTGATTTATATGTTTCAGGTGCTGGTATTAAAGAAGCTAAAATAAATGCTGATAGAAATATAGAATCAGCATACGCAATACAAGCTGAAACCTATGAACAAACAAGGATAATTGCTAGAGATGATGGCAGTGAAAATGGAAGTGATGTAAGAAGGTTTATGGATGAAGGAGGAATGGAAGACATTACTTATGAAAGTAATGGTAAAGTCCGCTTTTACTCAAAAGAAGAATACATTCAAAAGATGAAGCAGAAAGCTGAAGCTGGAGAGCTTGTTAATGTTAATGATGATTGGGAGATAGATGCAGGTACTAATAACAAAGATTATAAAAAGCAAGCAACAGGGGCCATCAGTTATTCATCAACATATTCTTTGGGTGTTGGTGGTAGTGGCACAGCATATGCTGAGCTATTATATAATGCTGATGGTTCTCCAAAAATGATAGTAGATATGGCGGCTTTAAAAGATGAGGCTGGACAAGTTTATGATGCTCTTTATAAATCAATGAATGCTGGGTTAACAGGTGCAACAGGTAATGGTGATTTTAAAACTGCAACCTATAATAGTATTGCTCTAGGACGTGATAATACAATTGCTGATTTAGAAACAGGTATTACTTATGAGGGAACAGTAGATCCTAAATCTCCAACAGCTGCTGGAAATACATATATGGCTAATATGATTGACCAAATAAATACGTTGGAAGCTAAGGGTATTAAGCCAACTTTTATTCAGGGAGATATAGAAGCTGGAGGTGGTAATATTGATGATGGTTTTACTCTTGGTGAAAGAGTATTTGAAATGTATAAAGCTGATTTAAATAGTTATTACAATAATCCAAAAAGTTCAAGTGCAATTTCAGCAATGCCAAGAGCAACAGTTGAGTATATGCCTACTTATGGTGATCCGGAAAGTGGAGAAAAAACTACAGCTGGTTATACAATTACATATAATTCTGATTGGTTAGCTTCTAAAGTTAAAGGTGGTACTGCAGATCCAACTGCTCAATATGGTTCTATTAACTCAACTGATCTGGCAAAATTATATGAAGGTACTACAGTTCTATTTGATCAAAAAGAAGATCTTAACCCTAAGTCAGTTAATAATAATGTAGCGTATTCTTCATCAGTAGTATCACAAATTATGTCTAATCCAAATAGATATGTTGAAAATAAGCCTGTAACTGCGGGATATGGTAATACAGGTTCTTATAGATTTGTGCAAAACTCACCTACTGAGTATACCATGAACTGGCAATTTAAAGAATATCAAGAAGGTGGTACTTATATATTAAGTCCTATGCAAACAAGAAGAATTTCTTTACCAAATGCAAATGCTAGCCGTGTACTTGATGCAGAGCAAGTAAAAGCAAAAGGAATTTTTGCAGCGTATGGTGCAGAGCAACTAAGAAAGATGCAGAAGGATAAAAAAATAAACGGTAAGAAATAAACTAACTCATAAAGATGGAGAATAATTCAGAAAACACTAGTCTAGATAAAACTATCAAAGACAGTGAGGTAACACCAAACTTTACTATAGATAAATCTTTACCGTATATTCCAGTAGAAGAAATATATAGTACACCTGAGTATGATGCATATATTGATACTGCTGATGTTGCAATGCTGCAACAACTAGATCAATATAAACCATTTATTGATAAGTATGGTGTTGGTGCTTTTGCTAATGAAGGTATAGCTAGACCTAACATGGCAACAGATACTTTTGATCCTGTGCTTCAACAAAATCCTCCAACATTTGATAATGCTTCTGGTGGGTTTGATAGACTAATGAGAGATTCTGTAGATCAGACAATGAATGAATATTCTAAAAGTGCTGGTTCTGTAGAAGAAGGTACTGCTTTGGTTTCTCCTGAATATTCAAGTGTAAGGCAAGAAAGATTTGCTAGATATTATAATCATCCAAAGTTTGCTGAATTAGGTTTTTCACCTATGGCAGATATGGAGTCTTATTATAATGCTAACTCAACTGTTTATGATGATATGGCAAGAATGTGGGGATCCTTTGGGAGCTTAGCATATACAGGTCTTATTAGTAGTTATAGAAATGCAGGTGACTCAGGACCTGATTTACAAGCTGCCAATGAATTTGAAGATGCTATGGACATAGGTATGTCTTCTAGAGGAGGTGCAATGGCTTGGACAAATAATATGGTATTAAACTCTGCTTATACGGTTGGTATTATGAGTTCTATTGCTCTTGAAGAATTGGCAACGGCAGCACTTACTGCTGCTACATTTGGAGGTGCTACACCATTGTTTGCAGCAACAACAGCAAGAAATGTTGGTAGACTTGGTAAATTAGGGTATACCTTGGCTAAGTCAACTAAAGTAGGAAGAATGGCTAGTAGTGTAAGAACTATGTCTAAGTCTTTGAAGAATGTTGACAATGCAAGAGGGTTTTATAAAACTGGTCAGTTTTTTGGAAACATGGTTGCACCTGAAACAATAGCGGCTATTAAATCTTTAAAGACAGCAAAGAACGGTGCTCAGAATATGAGCAATATGAAAAAAGCAGCCACTACTTTTGGAGGGTTTTATAGAGATGCAAGATCATTAAATCATGCATTATCTGAAAGCAAGCTAGAAGCTGGTATGACTTACAATGATATGTTAGATAGTGGTATAAACACCTTACTTAAGGAAAACTATGGTGAACCATTATCAACAGAGCAAATGGATAACATTGTAGATAAAGCTGGTAGAGCTGCATTCAAAACACAATTAATTAATGCACCTCTTATTCTTTTAACTAATCAGCTTGTATTAGGAAATGCATTTGGTGGTTTTAATAAATCATTTGCTAGAATGGCCAATGATAAAATTACAGGTGTTGGAAGAAGAATAATTAAAACAGGAAAGACTGTAGGTAAAGATGGAGCAAAAGTTCTTTCACCATTTGCTGATGCAGGAGCTGGTATTAAAGGTGTTTTTAAGTCTGTTAAAAATGCTGGTGTAAAAGGTAATACTTTAAAAGCAGGAGCAGCTGGGTTAAGATACTTTGGTGCTAACTTTGGAGAAGGTATTCAAGAAGTTTCTCAAGAAGCAATATCTCACGGTGTTAAAGATTACTATAGTACTTTACTAACAGATCCTATGGCTGGAGGCATGGATTTATTTAATGCAAGTGTAGGTTCTGCAGTTGGCTCACAGTTTAGTGCGCAAGGTTTAGATACATTTATGTCTGGTTTTTTAATGGGTGGTCTTGTACAAGGTCCACAGAAATTATTCTTCCAAGGTGTTCCGGCTATATATAATAGAGTTAGTGATCCTAAAGCATATGCAGAGCACAAGCAAAATAGAGAAAACTATGTTAACTCTGTTGTAAAACAATACAATGACGCATGGGATCAACAAGTAGCAGATCCTAATTCAGTTTTTGATCCAAAGAAGTTTAATTTTTTAATACAAAAACAAGCTGCTGGAGAATTAAAAAAGACTGCTTTTGATGGAGATAAATTTGGTTTTATAGATGCAAAAGATGTTGCTAAATTTCAACAGATATTTACTGTTATGAGTACTGGTGGTGCTCATTATTTTGAGCAACAGATGAAAGATTATATGAAGCTTTCTGATGAAGAGTTAGGACAAGCATTTCCAACAAATAAGGCTCAGGTAAAATCAGGAAAGTTAAGAAGTAGATTTCAAGATATGGTTAATCAAATTGATACCATGGAAACAAACTATGAAAAACTAAAAGATAAATATGAGAATCCTTTTGATGAATCAGCTTTTGAAAAAGGATCAAGAGAGTTTCAAGATGAAGCTATTAACAGACTAGCATTTGATCATGCTAGACATTTATATATGTTTACTCAAGATGGTTTTAACAGAGCAGTAGAAAGAGCTGATGGTATTTATCAAGCTTTAGAATCAGAGCCATTATTTAAAGATATGGCTGCAAGTGATTTAACAGTTTTGTTGAGTGCAGAATCAATGACTAAAGAACTAGCATATTTAGAACAAGAAATAGGAATATTAAAGGAAGATAAATCTCAAGCAGGTTTAGTAAAAGAAAAAAATGAAAGGAAAAAAAGGTTAGAAGCTATACAAAGTGTTTTAACTAATAAAGATAATATAAAAGCAGATGGTACTTTTGATAGAAGAAAGATGATTCTGCTTAAAAAAGATTTTCATAACTATGTAAGATTTATGGCAAAGAGTGCTGGGTCTTTTGTCAGTGAAGAAAAAGTAGAGGAGGCTCTAAAGCAAATAGTTGATCATAATGCATTAAAAGGAAGAGCAAGAGTATATGATAAGTCTATTGAATATTTAAATGATCCTAAAAGGTTTAATGAAATAGTAAATAGAACCACTGATTATATTGCTTCTATTTTTAAAAACATAAGAGCTGACTATAAAAAAAATGTAGAAAAATACATAAATGTTAAAGAGCAAAATCAATTACTTAATGAACTTGCTGCGTTAGGTGTTACACCTGATCCTGATCAAGTTAAAGCATTTGCTGATACTGCGGATGCAAGATCTTTAACATTTTTTTATACTGAGAATGGACAAGTGGCACCAAATGATCCTTTAATGAAGGAGATTAAAGGTAAATTAACAACCTTTAATATAGCTACAGGTGTTGAACAAGAAGAATCAGAAGTAGCAGCTACTAATACAGAAGAAGCTCAGGCAAAAGAAAACAATGAAGATATTAATACTATCCTAGATGAGAATGAAGTTGACATAGAACTCTCTAATATTAAGTCTAAACTTTTAGATAATGCGCTTGAAAAAGCTTATCAAAAATATTCAGCTACAGAAGTAGATTTAGGTAAAGTACCTAAAGATTATGATCAATGGATTGATACAGAACAAGGTCAAGCATTTAGACAATCATATAATGCTATTAAAAAAATATGGATAGCTAATGATAAAATAGTAAATGATTCTAGTAGACAATTAACTCAAGAGCAAATAGATAATGATACAAATCTTGTTACTTGGTTAAACAGTCAAGAAGGTCAAACAAATGATTTAGTTGCTCAGGTTCTAGATAAAACAGGACTGGTTATATCAGATATAACAGGTCAATCTGAAGAGATATCTGCAGAGGGTAAGAAATTTAAAGGCAGATCTAATACTGAAGTAACAAAAAATGGTGGTTATGTATCCTTAGTAGAAATAACTACTGAAGATGAAAAAGGTAATAAGAATGTAGGTTATCAGATTATTGAGTCTTCTACAGGTAAGCCTTTATCAGAAGAAGTACTAGCAGCTAAAGGTTTTGGTAATGTAAACATGTACTTAGAAAAAGGTGAGGCGCTTAAAGTTTGGCAATCTCTTGAAAGCTCTCAGCCTGATAATTCACTTTTTCCTTTTGATGGTGAACAATTACACTATGGTCAAAAGGTTTATAAAGATGGTATAGAGTATATAGTATTAAGTAAACCTAAAACAATAGCAACAAAAGGTGTATTATTATTAATACCTGCTGATGCACAAACTCTTTCTTATGAAGAGAAGAAAGCTCAAAAAGTTTTTGTCAATGTTAGAGAAGGTGCTTTTAAAGACTTTTATACACTTCAAGAAATTAAAGTTGATACATTAGGTAAGAATGTTTCTAGAATAAAGTTTAATGAACTTGTTACACCTTATGGTCATAGAAATATGGATCCGGAAACAGGTCAGTGGACAGAAGAGTGGAATGCTGGTAAAGAAAGAATGTATGCTGTTCTTGCTCAATTAACTCAAGCTGATGTAGATTCTTTAGAATTTGTTGTTGAGTTAGATCCTAATGGTGGATCACTTAATGGACAGTATTTTATTCCAGGACAAGAAGCTAATCCTTATATAAAAAAGAGAATTGCTAAATATAGAATTGGACTTAGAGTATCAGACCCTATGCGTCAAGATGCTATTAATAAATTTGTAAAAGAAAATGGTCATCAAGCTAATAATAATCCTAATGGTATATTTGCTTACTTACCAAATGAAAATACTTTAATAGAGATTAATGGTCAGAAAATTAATCCTGCACAATTAACAGCAGATCAGGCAAAGAACTTAATAAGCATGCCTAAATCTGTGTCTAGCAAATTAAGTAAAGAACAAGCTTTAGAATTAGCTAAAAGTAATTTTGCAACAAATCAAACATTAGTAGCTGCTATAGATTCTAAAATGAAAGATGCTGGTCCAGGACCTCTTGTATTAACTCAAGAGGAATTACCATATGGTATTTCTTTTAATTCAATATTGGGAAATATTATTTATGATAACACAACAAGTAAAAAACTAACTGACTTAGACTATAGTGCTGCTGATACAGCAGGTAACTTTTTAATTTATCAAGCAGAGAGAGGTGAAAGTGGAAGAACTACGGTTGCTATTAGTAACTTAGAAGGAGGAGAAAGAAGATTGCTTATTGACAATGTAGAAGAAAAGTTAAAGTCACAAGGTATATTTGATAAAATACAAAATAGTTCAGATGCATATCTTGCGGCTGTATTATTACCTGATGGCACATACAGACTTGTACCGTTAAAGTCAGAAGAATTATCAAAAGATAATAGAGATATATTATTTGCTAATGTAATTAGTCAAGCTCAAAAGTCTCAAAAAGAAAATAAAGAAAATTCTGAATTATTTAGTAAAGCATTTAATACTAAAACAAAATCTGAATTATTTATTACAGGTTTTGAGGGTTTTGGATTAACTTTAGTAGTAACTAAATTTGGTAAAGTTCAATTGGGTGTTACTCAAAAAGGTGTAGAAGGATTTACAAATTTTGAATTAAATAAAGAAGAGGTTAATAAAGAAGGCAGTGCAGTTGATAAAATTCAATCTTTAATAAATAAGGCTAATGAAAGTGAATTATTAAAAAAAGCAGTAAGTAGTCCTGAAACAGGAAGTAAAGTAGGTATGACTTTAAGCATGAAGAACTTTAGAACTTCATATGCTAGAGTTGTTGGTGTTAAAGAGTTGGTTGAAAAAACTACAACTAATGCGCAAACCAAAGTGGTTGGTATTAGTCAGATAGAATTAAATGCAGACTCAGCAGCTTCTCAAAGTGTTAATAATGCTAATGCAACTACGCAAGGTGTTTTTACTCCTACTGAATCATATACAGATGCCAATGGTAATCCTATACCATCTGGTCCTGAAATGCAAACAGCAAGTTCACAATCTAATCCTAAACTAACAAGTGAAGAAGTTGAGTTTGGTCTTTTAGATATAGAGCAGGAAGATTTTGATAGCTATAAAGCTAATGAGTTTAAAGATTTACCTACTGCCATGTTTGAGCATATAACAAATAAAATTGTTAAGTCAGGTGAAGAAGCATTAGTTGAGCGTGAAAAAGAAGTTTATGCTATGCGTAGATCTGAGATAGACATGAGAGTGGCTATGAAAGGAGGACCTGCTGTAACTGAAAGTACAAATAACCCATTGAATAATATCAATGAAGAATTAAATACTCTTAGAAATAAACTTCAAGAAGGAAAGAAAGGGAAAGCTAAGAGAAAAGCTTTACTAGAAAGTGAAGAGTATCAAGATTTACTAAAGAAAAAACGTTCTTTAGAATCAGAGGCTAATAAGATAATGCCTGCATTTACAGCTCAAGATTCTGAGAATATTGATGTATTTACAACATGGGCTATGGCAACTCTTCCTAGCTTTATTAGTATAGAAGATATAGCTACATTAGGTAATAACTTAAAAGCTGGTGGTGAAAGAGTTGGGGCATTTACATTAAACTTAAATGCACTTGCTGGTGGAACTACTATCTCAGGTACATTATATACAGGAGCAAAGTCTCCGTTTAGATATCATGAGGCTTTCCACGGTGTGTTTAGAATGCTTCTTACTGATGTAGAAATTAAAAAATACTTAGCTATTGCAAGAAAAGAAGTAAGAGCTAAGTTAAGAGCTGAAGGAAAAAACTTTAAAGTAGAGTTGCAAAAATTTAGAAACTCTGCTGATACATACTCAGAGATGAGTGAAAGCAGATTAGAGCAAGAATACTATGAAGAATACTTGGCTGATAAATTTGAAGAGTTCAAGCAAAATCCTAAACAAACTAAAACAGATTCTTCTGTTAAGTCTTTATTCACTAGGATACTGGAGTGGATTAAGTCAGTATTTAATTCATACACTAAAAATGAATTGTCAACTTTATTTGAAAACATTGATGCAGGAAAATATCAAACGGCAGCAGTAGCATCTAATCAGTTTACCAATACTTTAATAACTGGTACTACTTTAGAAGCTAATGCATTGATACCTTATAGCTCAGTAGGAGAAGGTAAGAAAAAAGGTTTTTACTTTTTAGATAGTGTGGTTGCTGATCCTATGATTAGAAGTATAGGTGCTATGTATTTAAGCAGAGCATCTAAAGTAAAAGAATCTAATGTAAAAAGAAGTGACTTACTTGACACAGTTTTAGATGATTTCTATGATCTTTATGATCCAGAAAATCAAATTAATCTTGATAAGACAGATTTACAAAAAGAAATATTATCAAATATAACTTTAGCAATAGATGATTATTCTGATTTAATTAAAGATCAAGTATATAATATTTTAAATGTTATAGATGGTCAGATTGGTGAAGAAGCATATAACACTGAGTATTTTGAAGATACTGTAGGGTTAAGAGGATCTGATCAATGGAATACTGATGCATCACAAATAGGAGGATTACAATCTACACCTAAGTTAATTAGAGCTTATTTTGCTACAACAACAAAAGAATCCACTGATTTCTTTGGTAATAAAGAATTAACAAAAGGTGAACCATTAATAGTACCCGTTAATTTTCAAGAGGTGTATAATGGCTTGTTAAAGTCTGTAAAGAATATTGATAACCCAAGAAAGATGTTGCAATCAATGTATTTCTTTGGTCAAGATAATCTTGAAACAGGAGCTGTTGTAGCAAGGTTATTAAAAGATATAGGTGTTAGTGTAGATACTTTACTAGAAGACAAGTCTTTACCATTAACATTGGAAAATCCTCAGTTGTTTCAGTCAATTACAAAAGCATTTGAAAACTTTAGAGTAGATTATTTATTTACTCAAAGAGATGCTAAGGGTAATGTTATAATGTTTTCTGCATCAGAAAGAGATGATATTAATTCTCAAGTAGACAGATGGTCTCAAGCATGGAATAATGCTTACAAAAAAATTAAGTCAGATAGTAAATTTAAAGAAAGTGCAACTGAAACATTATCAGATTTTGGGAGTCTCATTAACCCTTCAGAAAATAAAATAGAAGATGGTAAATTATCTGAAATTTCTAAAACATATTCACAAAAAATATTTGAACTTACAGGTATAAAATTAAGTAGACAATATATTGCTTTTAGTATTGCAAAAAATAGACCTAGAACTAGAGAGCAAGAAGCACTTAATAACCTTCATGCTGGTGAAGTAGCTATAGAGCCTGATGTTGTACTTACAATGAACACATTAATTCAGCAAGAGGCTGATATATTTAGTGATGGTAAAGATGGGATGAATTCTAGAATTAAAACTCTTGCAATTAATAATGGCCCATTTGATGAGACAATAGGACTATCTGTATTTAAAAATTCTGAGGGTAATTTAGTTTATGCACATCAAAAACCTACATTTCACTTAAAACAAATAGAGGCCTTAAATGCAGATGTTGAAACATTAGAGCGTATTAAAGAGGAGAACCCGTACTTAGAAAAGAATCACCTTTTAAATAGTGAAGCATTTAAAAAGATGTCTGCAGAAAAAAGACATAAAATTTTAAGAATTGCTGGAACTGCTGTTGGTGAGATTAATACTACGGAAGCAGAAATAACTGAAAATATTTCAGGTGTAACTTCAAGATCTACTTATGGTAATTTTACACCGCAAGAGTTTGCTTTAAATTTATTAAACACATATACTGCATCAGTTAATACTAAATCAGGTAAAGTTGATACTGTTGAGTATACAAATGAATCTGGAGTTGCTGAATCTGCATTGTCTCCTACATTTATAAGAGTATTAGAATCATCTAATACCGGGGATATGACAAAGCTTCCTGTAATTAAAGCTGTTAAATTTAAAAATGATAATGCAGGAGAAGTTGTTTTAACTAAGGAAACAGTAGATGTTTTTGTTAATGCTATAGAAACTGAATACAAGCGTATTCAAAGAGAGTCAAATAGTGAGACGGCTACAGCAGAACAAATTATAGGTTACAATATTAATGAGAATGATAGAGCTTTTAAATTACATAACTCTTCATTACTCTTATCTCCTGATAGCAAAGCACGTTTGGAAGAGATTGCTGTAAAGTCTGAAGCTGTCAGTTTTAGTGCAGCATTAAGTACACTAGCTATTGATATAAATTCTGAAGTTGAAGAAAACTTAGAATCACAATTCACAGAATTTCAAACTTTAATAGCCAAGCTTAATATACAAAATGAAATTAGTAATAGTGTTAAAAACGGTTTAGTAGGTAAGGGTATAAAACCAACACCTTCTTTAATTGAATCTAATGAATTACTTAATCTAACTTATGATAGTAACTATAACTTAAAACAAATCTTTTTTAATAATTGGGTTAACACAAAAGCATTAAATGAAATACTATTAGGTGATCAAGCAGTAACATTAAAGAATGGTGTAGATGCAATAAAAAGAGCAAAGGCACAAAATGCTGCAACAATTAGTGCATATAGTGCAATCACCGCTCCTAAGTTAGGTGTTAATCATACTGTAGAAGATATAAGTTTGGTGGCCTTAGAAGAGCCTATTGGTGAATCATCATTAACAGGTGAAGATATTGATAAGGCTGATGCACAAATGTGGATGACTTCCAAAGCAGGTAGATATATGTCTTTTGGTTTTGGTCAGTTAACACCTTCAATAGCAAATTTATATAATAAGATAGAACAAGGAGAAGATATAACTTCTTGGCAAATCTTTGGAGAAAACGTTAAAGTTGTTGAGCATAAAGGAGAAAGCTATATAGTTAAAGACCTTAAGATTTTTGACAGAAGTAATATTGAAGTGTTTAAAACAAACAGTGCTGATAGAAGTGCAATATTTGAATTAGCAAAAAAAGGAGAGACTGTAAAGTTAGATGGATATGTTAACCAAGGTAATGCAATGCTTAATTCTAAAAAGCTTGTATACTTTGATGGTACCTCATATATAAAAATGTCTGCTTTTGTACTAACACCTGCACTTACTTCTAATAAAGTAGTGGCAGAGGATGGTAGTATTTCTTGGGTAGCTAAACCAAATAGAGTAGAGTTACACAACCTTAGAGTAAAGCTGGAAGCTATAGAATCTTCAAAAAATACTATTAGTATAGCTGCTCCTTTAACTGCATTAAAAATGCTTAAGCAAAAAGTGCAAACGTTAGAAAGAATTAATGAGGATGCACTACTTGAAGAAAGTGATTATACAACTCTTTCTGCAAAGAATATGGGGCTTCAGGTAGAAACTCCATCTAACAAGATGGAAACGGTTGATCCAACACAAATTAAAGCAATTGTTACTTCTGAACAAAAAGATGATGTATTTGTAGAAGCTCTAAACATGAATGTTGGCCAAATTAGAGAAGCATATAATCTTGCTATTGGAACAAGAATAGAACTAAACTTTAAGAATAAAAGAAATCTTATTTTTAGTTTTGATAATGCTATGGATGAATTAAAAGTTTCTATAACTAAAGATAAGTTGACTCCTAACTTAATGTCTTATTTAAGATATGCACAGGAAGGTTTAAAAGCATCTCAATCTAGCTCACAATTATTAGAGTTTTTCTCAACAGTTGACGGTGAACAGAAATATGATTTAAATAATCCTATTACTATAAATAAATTTGAACAATTATTTTTAAGTTATTTAAGTAAAGGAACTCTTGCTGAAAAACAACCAGGTCATGCTTTAGCTTTGGTTTCTGATTTTGGTATGAATGTTTATAGAAGAGTTTTCTCTATAGATGAAAATGGTACACCAGATAGATCAGAAGTTATAAGAGAAAATGTTTGGGATAAGATGTCTGATAAACAAGATATTGTTGCTCTTGATACTTTAACTAATGATAATATACCTAAAGGAGGTGTAGTTATAATTGACCGTTTAAGATCTGGACTTAAAGAATATGATAGTAAAGGAGAGTTTACTGGACAGAGATATACTGAAATGCTGATGCCAGCTCACTTTAAGTCTGTAATGGATTTGGTAGAGAATGGAACAATAGAAATGCCTGAAGTATTATCTAAAATGTTTGGTATACGTATTCCATCTCAAGATAACCATTCAACTATTAACATAAAACATGTAGATTTTTTACCTGCATATTATGGTTCTTCTGCATCCTTTGCTCAAGAGCTTGTGGAAATATCAGGAGCAGATTTTGATATTGATAAAGTATTTACTCAAATTAAAGAGTTCTATGTTAGAGACAATAAGTTTATAGAATATGGTAAAGCTAAATCAGATCCTGCTAAGTATGAAGATTACATAAATTATGTAAATGAAAAAGTAAAAAAACCAGGTACAATTTATTCTGAAGCTTATGCTTTATATAAAACACCGGGTCAAGCAGCAAGATTAGAGGCTAGTGCTAATACATCAGAAGTAGAAAGTGGGTCAGATGCAGGATTTAATGAAGATTCAATCAAAGCTTTACAAATGCTGGGATTACCAATAAGCAAACAACAGTATATAAACTATAAGAAAAAGAATAGAGAACCTTATTCTGCTCCAATGAATAATGCTATACTTGATTATAAGTATGCTTTAATGGGTAATAGATATGTTACTGAAGAAAGTTTTAGTAATGAAACACCTATCTCATATACTGCTGCAAGTCTAGATATTCTAGAATCTGAATTGGCAGAGTTAGCAAAAATATCAGACCTATTTAAAAGTAGGATAGAAGAGGATACTGTAGATATAGATAACATTCTTGGTCAAGTTAAAGCTTTTGAAGCAAACAAAGGTGCTGCAATTGGTGCTATTGTATCTCCAAATGTTAATTTAAGTTTATTAACTGAATATGGGATTATATTAAAAGGGCTTGCTTTAAAATTTAATGGGCAGGATTATAATGATTTTGGTATATATAGAGAGAAAAAAGCTGATGGAACAGTAGGTGGTAGAAAGCAAGATATAATTTCTTCTTTAATTACTATGGCTACAGATAACGCAAAAGAAAGATTAGTTGCTAAACTTGGATTAAATAAATCTGCCTTAAGTTTAGTTGGTAACTTAACAGCGTTGGGTGTTCCAATTAGAACTTCATTACTTTTAATTAATAATCCTACTATTGCTGACATATATTCTACAGCTTTAAATAAGAAAGATAAATTAGATCCAGGAGTAGATGCTTTAGTAAAAGCTAAATTAAATGAACTTAAACTTACCATGGGTTCTAAAAACCCAACACCAATAGCAGTGACAGATAAATTGTTATTAGAAAGTATAAATGAAACTGGAGCATTTGGTAATGTTGCAGAGTTTTCAATTCTTTCTATGTTTCAAAATGCATTAGAAGTAAAAAACTTTACATCTAAAATGATATCTGTTTCAGGTCTTACTACTGGTTTGGGTCAAAATATTTCAGATATAAATAAAGTAAAAGAAGATTTAGCTGAATTGTTTGCTCCAGATGCAATTATGGATTTGACTAAAATTTATAAAGGCAAAACATGGCAATCTAAGTATGTTGAAATATTTAAAGAAGTAAGTGAAGAAATACTTCCTTCAACATTCTTATCTGCAAGTGAATCTTTTCAAGATATTTTAAGTGAAACTTTAGAAAGTATTGATACAAGTAATAGAGAGTTTGATGCTGAAGCATTAGCCAGAGTGTCAAGAGATTTGTTATCATATGTTACAATTAAATCATATATGCATAACCAGCTTAATAATAACTCTCAAGCTGTTGCTACATTAAATAATAACTTAATATATCCAAGTGATTATGAGTCTATAAATGAAATTATAGAAAGAATGCGTGAGAGTGGAAATGGGAAAGATAATTTTTTCTTAGATAACTTTGTTGCAAGCATTACTGCTGATGATCAAAGCAATCAAACAGGTTTGAATAAGGCAGATGCTAATACTTTTAGAAGTTTAAATTCAGATCAAAAAGTTGATTTACAAACTTCATTTGCTAAACTATATGGTTCATTGGAAACTAAGAATGATGCTTTAAGTATCTTAAACTATATAATGGTTAAAGATGGATTACAGCCTTCTAGTAATACACTTCTAGATGCTTTAAGTCCATTTATTATGGAAGTTTACTTATCTCAAATTGAAGGGGCTAATATAGCTTTAAGAGAGAAATCAGATTCAAAAATGGAATCAATGTTTGGTTTAACTTTTAATCAACTTAAAGATGAGTTTATAAAAGGTTATTTAATTGCTAATAGAAGTAATGCTTTATTACAAACATTTAATAGTTCAGAAGGGTTTGCATTGACTGGTGAGATTAAAAGAGATGTAAAAGAAAAAACAGCTACAGTTTCTTGGAATGAAAAAAAGAAAATAGGTAAATCAAAAGAATACTTTAGAATAGGTTTTGAAACAACAACTGGTATGGACTACGTAACATACAAAAGAGTAGATGGATCACAAAATGATTATATAGAAGTAGACACTGTAGGTTCTAATCAACAAAACCCTATTGGATTTATGTTTGGTCCACTACCTACTTATAAAGATGTTAGAAAATATGTTAAAGAAAAAAATATAGCTGCATTAGAAGAAAAAGCAGAGCCTCAAGAACAAACTGCAGATAGCATTGAAGATGAGAAAAAAGCAAAGATAGAAAGAGTTTTACAAGATGAGAATGTAAATGTCATAGCTACTGAAAAATCAATAGATGTAATTGAAGAAGATGGTACAAAGGAAAATATATCAGATGCAGCAGATGTACAGTCAAATTCTGTAAACAGATTGCTTAATATAAAACCTAAAACACCAGCACCACAAACTAGTGAGGTTGAAACAATAACATATACCCCTAAAGGTAAACAAAAACAAACCTATACTGTAAAAGGTAATAAGTTTTTTAATTCAAAAGGAGTTGAGGTTTTTAAAGAAAACAGTGCTGATAGAAATAAACTTTCTGGAAACTTAGCTGTGCAAAGAGGAGAAGCGCAAGTTGTTGAATATAGGGATAAAAAATACCTTGTAAATAAAGACAATAAAATAATGTCTGTAACAACAGGTAAGATAATGCAATGGGGTGAAGAAAATGGAGATAGAAAAGCTGTCTTACAATTAACTCAACCAACACAATCAACTAGTGAGGCTCAAAGCGAACTATCAGAAACAGAAGAGTCTGTTATATTATTAGATGCTCAACTTAAATTGGATTTATTTAAAGCAATTTCTGATGAATATAGTGCTTTAACAAACTATTGGGATTCTACTATGAAGGATAAAGAAAAGATGGATAAGTTAAGACAAAATAATATATTATCTTTGGCAGATATGATTAAAGATTACAAAGCACAAGGTCAAGATCAGACAGAAGAAGAGTACATTGAATCATTAGGTTGTTTATAAATTACAGAATAATAAGATATAATAGTTATGGCAAAATGTCCAAATAAAAATGCAGCTGAATACAAGGCTTTGCAAGAGGTTTATAAAACAGAACTAGCTACAAATAGAATTATTAATAGCTGGCAACGCTCAAGTAATACAGATGAATTTCCTACAGTTTTTGAAGCTCAACAATATGAGAAGGACAGTAAAATTATGTATGCCTTAAAGCAAAAATCTTTTGGAGAAAGTGTTTTAAGTAATCTTAGAAGAGAAAAGATTATTCATCAGTTTCAGGATACATATTATATTAATAATTCAAATTCTGAAACACGTGAGTATGATCAAACTGTTTTGCAAAACAATTTAAACAGGTTAACTAGATATTTAGAAATAAATAATATACCTGTTGATACTTTAACTATTACAAGAACACCTAAAAGTTATAAGGTTAAAGTTGAAGACAACATGTTTGCACCAAAAGATTTATTACCAGGATCAAGGTCTTGGGATACTAATAGATCTAGAGCTGTAGTTGTTCATTTAATGAAGATGTTTCCTCAAATCAAAGTTAAAATGCTATCTGTAAAAGATGCTGAAGCTTTATATGATACATTACCAAAGTGGAAAAAAACAACTGGAAGTTTTAAAGATGTGAATTCTTTTTATGTAGATGGGACAGCTTATTTAATTAAAGGAAGAGTTACTGATGAAACAGCAATTGAAGAAATGCTTCATCCGTTTATTGATGCAATCAAAGTAGATAACCCTGAGTTATTTAATGGCTTATTGTCTGAAGCAAAAAAGAACTTTCCTGAAATGGTTCAGCAAATTACTGATGCTTATAATAAAAATAGAAACTTTACACAAGTAGAAAGAGATTTAGAAATAGTAACTCAAGCTTTATCAAGACACTTTAACAGTGAGTATGAGAATGCACCCACTAAAACATTTTTAAATAGAATTCAAGAAGCACTTGAGTGGTTCATGAGTGTAATTAAAAATTTGAGTGAGTACATTACAGGTAAACCCTTATCAGTAAAAGCAATAGAAAGCGGTACTAATTTTAGTAATCTAGCAAAGCTTCTTAATACAGAAGGTATAAGGTTCAAACTTGAGAGTGCTGTTAATGGAAAAATTAGATATTCACTTTCACCACAGAAACAAAAAATAGTAGATGGAGTCTTATCAAGAAGTAACGGCCTTCAAAGGGAAATTATTAACAAAATGTTTCATACAGCTATCTCCTCAAAGGAAGAAGTTGACTCCTTATCTGCCAATATTAATGTTGCTGCAGAAGGTCAAGATATAGTTGTTCTAAATGCAAAAGATCATACCTATGCTAATCTATCTACTGGAGAAGTATATGATTCAGTTACAACAGCTATTAAAGGTAAATTAAAAAACCTAGAAGATGTACAGTTAAATCTAGATGTAGGAAATGATGTTGATGCTTTATTAGATGCGTTAGTATCTTTTGAATCTTTGGAATCTGTTTTACCTAGTATGAAAACTTTTAATGCTGAGCAAGCTGGAAAAGTATATTTACAATTACAAGAGTCATTAAAATATTTAGTGCCTGCAGGTTCAGTAGCTGTATCTCAGGTAGTTGTATTTGATACTGCAACAAAACTTGCTGGAACAGCTGATTTAGTTGTGATAGATTCTAATGGTAAAGTAGGAATTATTGATTTAAAAACTAGCAAAAACTCCATTTATAAAAAGTCATACAAAGACACTGCTTTAGGAAGGGAAGAAGGAACATCATATAAAAGTAGAGAGTGGACATTACCTGAAGATAGCAAGTTAAAACAACTAGGATATGATAAACTTTCTACAAGAGGTCAGCATAACTTACAAGTAAATATGTACAAACGTATGTTTGAAAACATGGGTTATAATGTACAAGATGAAACCAATGGGGCTAAAACATTCCATATGGTAGCAGGTATTACAGGAAAAGGTAAAAATCAAAAATTTAATGGAGAAATTAAAGTTGATGGTATATACCTACATCTACCAAGTGAAGAACTGGATAAGATTAATAAACTAATACCTAGTGTAAAAGACAATGTTGAAAAAAGAAAGCTAGAAGAAAAAACAAAAGATGATCCTAACCAACCTTACGTAGGAGCAGAAGAAACAGTGGGAGAAGATGGTAAAAAAACTACACCTGCTCAGGATTATCCTGATTATAATACAATCTTTGGAGCACTTAAAGGATTTGCTGCTGGTTTAACTAATAAGAAAAATGCTATTGAAACAATTGCCAGTAAGACTTTTTTAAAGCAAGGTGAGGAAAAAACAAGAGATGAAATTGCTAGAGCAGTTGCTCTTATCCGTATGAATTTAGGAGCAGGTTCTGCAGCAAGATCACAAACTTATACGAGTATGCTAAGGTATGCTCAAAGAGAAATAAGAGAATTTAAAGATTATGTAACAGATCCTAAAAATGTTAATAAACCTGAGTACATTACTTACGTTTTAAACTTTAATAGATTTATTGCTACATATGAAAGTCTCTATGCTATATCTGAATCAACAGAACTTAATGCAACTCAAAGTTCTATAGTTTCTTCATTACAAATAGAAGTTAACAAGCTTATAGGTACAGACTCTAAAGAGGGTATAATTAATGAAGCCATCACTGACTACGTTAAAGAAATAGTGAGAGAAAGATCTAATAAAAACTTTGGTGCAGATAATAGTCTTTTTACAAAAGAAGACTTAAATAACTTAATGGAAAGGGTTGATGATATAAGTACTGTTGAACTGTTGACAAAAGATATGGCTACACAGAAAGATACTTTGCTAGCAGTAATGGATAAAATTTACAAAAGACAAAAGCAAATTCTTTTAGATAAAATAGCAGTTAGAGAAACTGCAATTAATTTATCAGGTGCTAAATTATTAAAACTATCCTCACAGTCTGATAAAAACAAAATTTATGACTTTATGCTAGAGTATGATGAAGAAGGTAGCTTTACCGGCTTTTATACTAAAGAGATAGGTCAAAAGTATTATGAAGAGGCTCAAAAAATATACTCAGATTTAAGTGATTCTAATGGTGTACCATATCAGTATAGAGATATTACAAATTTAGAAAATGCTTCTCAAGCTGACATTGATTATAATATTGATTTAGCAAATAAGAAAAGAGCTTATAGTACTTTTTATAGAGCTGAAGAATCAGAACAAGGAGTTGATGCATCTGGTAATCCTCCAGCAGGAATGTATCATAGATACTCTCAGGAGTTTATTAATGCTAGAAAGCAGTTTGAAACCTTTGTTGGTGAAGATGGTAAGTATGGTCAGTGGGTTAGAAAAAGTGGTCAGTCAGATGCAAGATATGCTGAGTATGAAGCAAAGTATTATAACTTTAATCCTTATACTAAAGCAATAAGACTTAATGGTGTTCCAACAGGTCAAATTGAACCAAATCAAGTATTTAGAAGTCCAAAAACAAAATTTAGAGAAATAAGGCCTATTACAGCAGATGGTAGAAGTATGCAAAGTGAAAAGTATAAAGCACTTTTTGATCCTACTAAAACAGATGCATTAACTTTAGCACAAAGAGAATTTTATAATTTATATATTCAATACTATGAAAATGAATTATTAAAAAAACTACCATCAAATACTAGAGATAGTATGGCAGGTAGAATTCCTATTGTAAAAAATGAAATGATTTCTAAATTAAAAGGGGAAGGTCCTTTGTATACTAAGCTATATGCAAATTCAGTTAGGAGTTGGAATAACTTAACTCAAGAAACAGCAACAGAAAAAAATGTTATGCTGGATGAGCAAGGTAACTTTATAAATAGTCTACCTGTTTTTTATACAGGATCTACAAGAGTTGATGAATCACTTAAAAAAGTTGAAACAGACATTAGATCATTAAAAGATCAATACAAAAAAAATAAAATATCAAGAGATAGTTACAAAACACAAATTGCAAAGTTAAATGCTAATGCAATGAAGCTAAATTCACAACCTTCTTTAGGTGAACTTAGTACAGATTTAGCTGGAAGTTTGGTCAAGTTTAGTGCTATGGCTGAACACTATGAAGTAATGGGTGAAATAGAAGATACACTTAATGCATTTGTTAAAGTTATTGAAAATAGAGATTATGATCCAGACCCATCTAAAAGTACTAAACTTTTTGGACGTGCAATTGATGGTGTTATGAAAGGTGTTGGTTATAATAGAGATACAAAAGGTGATTCTAATGTAATTAAAAGAGCTAGAAAGTACATGTCAATGATTTATTATGACAATGAACTTGTAACAAAAGGTATGGCTAATAAAATAGCTGATAACTTAGTTGCTGCATCATCTCTTACATATGTTGCATTTAACCCGTTAGGTAACTTTAATAACTATGTTATGGGTAGACTTAACAATAATATAGAAATGCTTGGTAGTAGATATTTTAGTAAGAAGGCCTTTCTACGTGCTGGTAAACAATATAATCTTCAAGGATTACAATCTGGTATATTACAAAGATTAGGTACAGCAGCAGTTGATATTGCTGATATGGCTACTTTAGGTAAAGCTGGATTAGTAGCATCAACCTATGATCCAGACTTACCTAACAACAAGTATGAAAGTGTTGTTGATCTATATAGAATGATGGATGATTCTACAGATATACGTGAATCAGGTAAAACTGGTGATGGTAAAACTACTTGGCAAAGATTTAAAGAATGGGGTTATGTTCTTCAAGATGCTGCAGAGTATAATGTTCAAACCAGAGTTGGAATGGCCATGATTATGGATACCATTATTAAAAATAAAACAACAGGTGAAAGCATGTCTTTATATGATGCTATGGTTTTTAATACTGAAACTCATAAAATAGAATTAATGGATGGGTATGATACCGTAATAACAAAAGATGGTAATGAAGTAGCATATGATGATAACTTTAGATATGACTTAAGAAATCAAATAAGAGAAGTAAATAAGCAGATTCATGGTAACTATGCAGCAGAAGATAAAATGGTATTGCAAAGTTATGTATTGGGTAACCTAGCAGCTCAGTTTAAAAAATGGGTGGCTCCAGCTGTAAGAGCAAGATTTCAAAGGCAATACTTTGATGAAAACTTGGGTCATATGGAAGGTAGGTACAGATCTTTTATAAAATTTATTGCTTATACAAAACAACAAATTTTTAATGGTAATAGAGATTTTAGAAAATATGCAGATGGCTTTTTAAAAGAGCAAGGTTTTACTGGAGATGGTGGTAATAGAGATCAGTTTGCTGTAAATAAGCTTAAAGGTTTTTATAGAACTATGGGTGAGGCAGGTATTATAATGTCTGTTATGGCAATAAATCTAATTTTTGATTCTATACTCTCAGGAGATGATGATGACAGTGATGCAATGATAAAGTTAAAGCATGCATTAAAGAAGCAAGGTAGCAGAACATATCTAGAACTTGTTGCTTTTGTACCTATTTCTCCTGCTGGTTGGGAGCAAATGTTTGGTATGATAGAAAGCCCTATAGCAACTACCAAGGTATTAGGTGAAATGACAGAGGCTTTAACACAAACTATATTTACACCGCTTGCAATGATGTATTATACTGATCAAGAATTCAAAGCAAATTCAAGTTATGTTTATCAAAACAGACCCAGAAAAGGTCAACTTAAATTAGCTAAAGAATGGAAAGATGTGGTTCCAATTTTATATACAATACAGAAGTGGGATAACTTAATTAAAGAACAAGAATACAGTATTAAGTACTAAACATAAAAAACCCCCGGTGTTATTGCCGGGGGTTAATGTGTGATAAACCTATCATTAACTACTAAAAAGCACCTTAATGATGGCTTTAACCTTCACAAGAAGAACATTCAAGAATATTTCTTGCAAAGTCTTGAGCTGAACTTTTACTAAATTGATAGTATAAAGTTTTAACTCCTTCTTCATGTGCATATAAATACAATTGATTAATATCCTTAGCAGACACAGATGGATCAATCATTAAATTTAATGACTGAGACTGGTCAATATACTTTTGTCTTTGTGCTGCTTGTAACACAATCTCTTTAGGAGATATCTCAACAAAAGACTTAAACACTCCTTTATTAGGAAAATCTAAGTGTTGTACACTACCATCTTTTTTAAGAATAGACATCCAGATTTCATCTGTATTTAAACCATGCTTTTCTAACTCAGCTTCTAAGAACGGATTCTTGTACACTGTTTTAGATTTAGCAAGATCCTTAATAAAGTAGTTAGACTTAATAGGCTCAATTCCCATACTCACAGCTCCGTGAATGAACGAACTAGATTTAGTGGGTGCAATGGCCATTAAAGTTGTGTTAGCATAACCTTCCCTAATAGAATTGTATCCATACTCATTATGTAGTTTTCTTGATGCTATTTCACTTCTATCTTTGAGAGTCCTAAATATTTCACTATTTAAACCTTTAGCATGTAATGAATCAAACTCTACAAGTTTAGATTGAAATAAAGAATGATATCCAAGAACTCCAAGGCCAATAGCTCTGTGTTCTTTTGCAAAGTTATAAGCTCTTTTCATACCAGGCATTGTTTCAGCCTTAATAATAAACTCATCCATTACAGCATTAAGAAAATAGACATATGTTTCTACAGCATCTGTTTCTTTAATCTCATCCCAGTGCAACAGGTTAATGGATCCTAAACAACATACAAAAGAATTATAGCTGTCTGTAGGTAATTGAATTTCAGAACAAAGATTTGATGCAGTTATATCCATACCAAGCTCTTTGTAAGGAGAATTGTTATTGGAGTTATCTTTAAACATTATGTATGGAAAACCAAATTCACTTCTGTTCTGAATAATTTTAGCCCAAACTTTACGTTTAGATTTATCTCCTGCTTTCATCTCTTCTATCCAGGCATCTGTTACTGTAACACCATACTGAAGATTTTGAATAGGATTACCTTCTGTTCCAATATCTAAAAACTCAAGTATGTCATTATGTTCTACAGGTAAGTATACTGCACAAGCACCACGTCTAGCTTCAGATTGTTTACACACGTCCACTACAGTATCATATATCTTAGCATAGTGCACTGGACCATCAGCAAAACCTCCTGTTGATATTTCAGAACCTCTTGATCTTATGTTACCTAAGAAAGCACTTGTGCCTCCTCCATACTTAGACATCATTCCAATTTCACGGCCAGCATTTAATATACTGTCCAAGTTGTCATCTATATTAGATCCATAACAACTGATAGGTAAACCTTTTGATTTACCAAAGTTAATCCATACAGGAGTAGACAAACTATAATAACCTTTGGCCATATAGTTTTCAAACTTCTCTGCAAATCCTTTTATATTCAAATACTTTTCTGCTTTAATAGCAATGTCTTTGATTCTTTGTTCAGGGGATTCTGTAATATAACCCCTTGATAAAAATGTGCGGCTATCTTCATTTAGCCAGTAGTATTTTTTATATTCCATAATTATTTTATTATTTTTACTTCTGAATGTGTTTCTAACCAAACGTGAGCTCCACAACTTAATGGTTTATTTGAACTATATACAATTTTACTTGGTCCAAAAATTTCCACTTCGTGAGCATAAATGTTTGTTTTATAAGTTTTAACAGTAAGCACAGGATTTTCAACTTGGTCTTTTCTGTTTTTTTTAATTACATGTTGGTTTACGTGAATAATTGTTTTCATATTTAAAAATTAAAATAAGTCATCTTCTGTAATGCTTTTGCTTTTCTTGTTGTAGTCTACACTCTTTTTATAAAAGAAGTCTCCTTCTTTAGTACCTGTAATTTCTATATCAAACCACTGAGTAGACTTTAATAATTCTTTATCTACATCAAAGATTGAATTCATTCCTATTTTTTGTAAAGAATTGTTAAATCTGTTTCTGATAAAGTTTTTAATTGTTTCTTTAGATAGAAACTTTAACTCACCTTTTTCAAAGATCCATTCTAGTATATCACATTCAGCATTGTATGCTTTCATGCAAGCTGAATATATTAAATCTTCAAACTCTTTATCAAACCACTCAGGATTCTCTTTTTTTATGATGTTGATTATCTCAACTCCAAAGTTACCATGTATCTCTTCTTCTTTAGATGTTGCTTCAACTACATTTGAGATCCCTTTAAATAGATTCATCTCTTTGTTAAATGACATCATAATCAAGAATTGACTGAACAGACTTACATGTTCTATAAACAAAGAAAACAAAAGTACAGATTTAGTATACATTTTATTATCTCTAGAACGTGTACCATCTAGGTACTTTTTTAAGTACTTTATTCTTCCTGCTATTGCCGGCACATCTATAACACTTTGAAACTCTTTTTCAAGTCCAAGTATTCTAAGTAGTCTAGCATAAGCATCTTTATGTCTTACTTCTGATTCAGCAAATGTCATTCCAACATCACCTACTTCAGTAATAGGCATACGTTTATACATATCAGCCCAGAATGTTTTTACACTAACTTCTATTTGTGCAATAGAAAGCATTGTTTTTTTAATTACATCCCGCTCAGCTGGCGTAATGGTTACCTTAAAATCTTGTATGTCTTCAGTAAAATTAAACTCAGTGTCAATCCAGTAGGAATGTCTAATAGCATCTTTATATGCTAGGAGTTGTGGGTATTCATAAGGTAATATGTTTACTCTGGGTAAAAAAATGTTTTTATTCATATATGTATTTTTATAATTTGGAAAAAAAAACTGTACCTCTCTTAAGAGATACAGCTCATTATTAATTTAAGAAATATAACTGTAAATATAAAATTATTGAGTCATATTAATAAAGCTTATTGTAAAAAATATGAAGCCTAATTCTACTCCAAGTACTGGACGGTAAGTGTCATCTTCACATAAGACATCACAATTTACCATTTTTAGTCCTAATAGAGTTTCTGTTGGTAAAAACTCTATGGTTGTTTTTCTTTTAAAAATTGATGGGTTTACTTTGTTCATAAGTTTAGAATTTGTATATTATATATATACCATTATTGCAAAGATAAAATTTTTATTATGGAGCATTGGAAAAAACTTAACAATTTATTTTGGTACTCAGACAGTGAGCCAAATGAATTGCTTATTGCTTTCTGTTATATTCTAGTTCTACCAGCATGTATAATTGATGAATCAAGTAATCCTAACTTACTACTTTTAATAGGTGGAATTCTTATTGGATTATATCAATTGGGTGCTGTAATATATTCTGTATTATTTTCTGGTTGTTTAAAGTATAGATTAATAGCAACAAAGCTTTCATCTATACTGGGAATTACTATTGTAGTTAATTTATTTATTGAAGGTACTATGACAGGTACAAATTTTGAATGGATAATAATTACACTTTTTGCTTTTTGGAATACACTTAGATTATTTAAAGAAAAATTAGAAAGAGATTAAAATGGATCCAATTGTACAAATAGTTATAACGGTTATAGGAGTATTAGGCTCAGCTTCTATATGGAAATACCTTGAAGCTAGGCTTAAAGATAAGTCAAATAAAAGAAGTTTGGAACTACAAAATGATGACGGAGTGCAATATAGAGATGATTTAAAAAATAGGGTTAAGATAATGGAGTCATTACTTGCCAAAAGTAGTGATGAGAAAGACACCTTACGTGATCAAGTTTTAGCTTTAGTTGCAGAAGTCAATACACTAAGAGTAAAAGTTGAGTTTCTTGAATTAGAAAATCAACGTTTGAAAAATAAGTAAGCTTGTATAATTTGGAAAAGTTTATGAAATTTTGTATATTAATACTATAAGCACTAATAGATATTTGTTATTATGATTAAGAAATTTATTAAAAGATTTTTTTATTTATTGTGGACGGGGAGTCTGCAAGATATTTGGGTTTATCTGTGGTCAAAAACAACTGTAGATGAAAAAACAATAGCAGTAGCAAAAGAAACTAAATCTAGAGCTAAAGCTGTAGGTAAAGCTTTAAAAGGTAAAAAATAAAACATGAAGGGATGGACATTAGAAATAGCATTTCACTGGCCGCATAATAGATTTGCTTTGGGTTGGGAGTTTATGCAACCTGATAATGAACATGAATATAATACAGCAAAGTTATATTTACTATTTATAACACTGACATTAGATTTTTAAATTATGAAGAAAGTACCATCTGATAATAAATGCAAAAGCTGTAGCAACAAAATGGGTTACATGATGCATAGTGGTGAAAAAATGCTTACTAGCATGCCTTCTATAGATATGTCTGAGCCAATGGTAATGCGTATGGGTGGAGGTACTCATAATACATATAGTGGACCTAAGAAAAAAAATAAGTAATGGAAAAACCTAAAAAACCCTTTAAAGAAACTAAGCTAGGAAAGTTCCTTGCTAAAGCTGCGCCTAAAGTATTAGGTGTTGCTGGTGATCTTTTACCAGATGCGGGTGTTTTAGGTATGGTCAAAAGACTTATTGAAAAAGATCCTGATATTTTACCTGCAGATAAAGAGACAGCTTTAAAACTTTTAGAGCAAGACATGGTTGAAATGCAGGAAGTTAGTAAACGTTGGGTAAGCGATATGAGTTCAGACTCATGGCTTAGTAAAAATACAAGACCAATGGCTTTGATATTTTTAACAATATCAATGGTTATATTTATGTTGTTAGACAGTTTTGATTGGGGTTTTCAAGTAGATGATGTATGGGTTGATCTTTTAAAGTCATTATTAATAACTGTTTATGTAGCATACTTTGGCTCAAGGGGAGCTGAAAAATTTAAAGCAATAAGTAATAAAAAATAAAATTATGAAAAGTAAAATTATGAGTGCTTCAAAGAAAGCAATGCATGCAATGGCTAAAGGTG
>Ga0307993_1000074_pt1 | contig 30283 bp, 30 predicted proteins | sample EllFjometagen260_FD_203163 | JGI IMG/M metagenome (GOLD analysis project Ga0307993, IMG submission 203163) | Marine microbial communities from Ellis Fjord, Antarctic Ocean - #260 | ecosystem: Environmental > Aquatic > Marine > Unclassified | place: Southern Ocean | collected 2014-11-02 | reverse complement strand
AGAAGGAGCTACCTGAAGCGGTAGTTACTGACCCAGAAAATGGGCATCTATCCGTAGCTTATGGCAACATGGTTGGGCTACTAATCGAAGCCATCAAGGAACAACAGACTCAGATAGATGAACTCAAACTTAGATTAAAGGAAATAAAATGAGTAACTTTGTAAGTCTTTATGAAAAGGCTATACCTGATGACCTTTGCGACCGAATTATTGAAAAACATTTAAAGCTACAGAAAAACTCTATAACTGGGCCTCAATTAGGCCAAGACACTAACCCTGAACGTAAGGACATAAGCTTCTTTTTAGATATAGAGGATGGTGATTTAACTTCTGAGTTTATGGATGTTGCAATAGTAAAATTGCGTGAGTACATTGACGAGCATCCTTCTTTAGCTCCTAGAAATCTTTACTTAAAGAACGTTAAAGTACAAGAAACTAGACCTAAAGGTGGCTTTCATACCTTTCACTCTGAACGTGGGTTGCAAGAGTATTCTCTTAGGGAATTAGTGTACACAGTATACCTTAACGATGTTGTTGAAGGTGAAGGTACAACTGAGCTTCTTGAACAAGGTCTTAAGATACAGCCTAAAAAGGGGACAATGGTTATATTCCCTGCTGCATGGACACATACGCATAGGGGAAACCCTGTTTATAGTCAAAGAAAATATATAGCAACAGGCTGGATTAGTATGTCTGAAAGAGAGGGGATATAATATGGCAGTAACATTAGTTAGTACAGGGGTTCAATTCCCTGACAACACAATACAAACATCAGCAGCCTCAGGTTTGCCTGCGGTTAGTTCAATGACGACGACTACTAGCTCAGGTAGTAATGGAACTTATTTGGGTAATGGCGGTAGTGGCTGGTACTACTTTTCTAACTTTACCAAAGGTAATCAAACCCTATCCTATGTTGAAGGCTGGAAAACAAAGACACAGTTTCCTTACAATAATATGCCCATTGAGACTGGCCCAACTGGTGGCCTATTTTGGGCTAACGGAACTCCGCGTCTTAACACTACATATTATTCGGTTAACAGTGGCTCTGGCTATGCTGGAGCTACTATAAAATGGCGAAAGCTTTAGGGGTTACAAATATGATTATTCAAATTGATGTAACAGATGGTCGTATACTTTCTTGGGGCTTACTAGAAGGTTCTTATGATTTAGAAAACGATAACAATGTAGTAGAAACTCTTGAGTACACAGGTGTTGATGAAGAGAATTATCATGAGTATCTCTGGTCTGAAGGAGGCACGTTTACGCACTCCCCGCTACCAGTGCATGCTATAGATGGGGAGGAGTCATTAGACCCTCTGGCTTTCCTTAATCAAACTGATTGGTATGTAATCCGTAACCAAGAGACAGGTGCAGATATACCCCAAGACATCTTAACGGCTCGTGCAGAAGCTCGTTCAGCTATCGTATAATATTTTAAAACAAGGAGTCAATTATGACTGAAGCAGCAATTGAAGTAGAAGTAGAAGTAACCCCAGCTCACCTAGTAACATGGGTGACTAATGAAACTGAGGAAGCTAGTGCTGACTCAGTCTCTGTAACATTTACATGTGGAACCACAGGTATCACGCATGACCGTAATGTAAACACCGTAGGCTGTGAAGATGATGCTGCCATTGAGCAACGCTTATCAGAAGTAGCAATGGGTGTACACAACAAAATCTGTGTAGGTGCTATTGCTGCTCCTTCAGAAGAAGCTGAAATAAACCCAGAATAGGAAGTAATAATATGAGCGAAAGTAACGTAGTAATGATTAACGACAGTAGTTATGTATTCGATGACCTGTCTGAGAAGGCTAAAGTATCGTACCAGCAACTTTTGTCGTTACGTAACCAGATGGCCGACTTATCCATGAAGCAACAACAACTTGCTGCTGCACAATCAGTATTTGAACAAACACTTGAAGCTGAGCTTGCTGAACAGCCTGCTGAAGCTGAAGTAGCCTAATGCGTAGGGCGATATGGTTAGTCTTATTAATACCTACACTGGCTATGGCTGAACCTATCGTGACTGACTCCACTACTAAAAGTACAGTTCACACGACAGGCAGTGTAACTACAACACTAAAGTCCCCACCACCATCTGCTATCTCCCCCTCATTAGGTGGTAGTAACTCTGACTCATGTACAGTTGGGGTGGCAGGTGCAGTGCAGACACAGATCCTAGGTATCTCAGCAGGTACTACAACTCGTGACCTTAACTGTGAACGATTGAAGAACGCTAAGACCTTATACGACATGGGTATGAAAGTAGCTGCAGTGTCAGTGTTATGTCAGGACCTCAGGGTCTTCGATGCTATGCTGATGGCAGGTACACCATGCCCGTACAACGGGATCATCGGTGCTGACGCTAAGATAGCATGGGAAAACGATGAAGCTAAAGTACCCAAAGCAGAGGCTATGGAAGAGGACGGGACTGAGAAGTTCTTATTCGGCCTTGGAGGCTCTCTACTTGGACTCCTACTGTTGCTATGAGATTAATCTTAATCGCTCTCACAGCGGCTCTGGTGAGCTCTCAGGTACACTCTGAGTATCTCTATGGTATCTCGGGTGACATGGCAGGAACTGGACACACTTGGGGTATGAACATCGGACCCAGTAATACCAGAGGTCTCAGGATTAACGGAGTGTACTATCAATACACCCCAGTTAAGAATACTGAAGATGATATGGTGGTCTATGTCAGAAACAAGAAGATTGGTGGAGGCTACATCTTCGAGAGTTCTGATGACTGGTCTGGGTTACCCGGGGGTATCCCGATAACCCGAGGGTTCCTTGTGGATAACTCACCCATAGAACTCTGGGGTGATGGTTCCATAGATGTTGAAGGTACAGGCTCCGTCAAGGATGCTAATGTCATATACAGTTACAAGTATAACAACGACTGCCTGACACCAATGTCTGACCCCTCATGTCCCGGATATACCGATGCAGTCCTTGGGATGATGAACAACCAAACCATTGAAGCTTATGATTCTTTAAGCGACAAGAACATCACAGATGTACTGGACGAGGAAGTAGATCTGGAAGAAGACACCGATGAAGAAGAGGCAGATGAAGAGAAAGAGATGCTTGAGAAGATCCTCAGCAGTGTAGACGATTCAGTCTTATCTGCCAATGTGGTCTCACAGAACCTCTTGATGTACGCTATGACTCATGCTGGGACTATGAACACCTACTACGATAAGAAGTTAGCAGGTGGTGTGTATGAAGAGACAGTAGTCTTGGATGGTGGTAACTTACCAGACAATAAGAAAGGTGCGAGGGCAGGTCTGGCACAACAACTATTACATACCCAGATGGTAGGTATGCAGTATAAACCGAAGGAGTAACACATGAAGAAATTACTAATAGCAGGTGCTCTGCTTGCATCCTGTTCACCAGCGTACGCAGGGGAGACCCCTATCGTGGGCAATGTACAAACCCGATGCCTTATCGTAACAGACACCAATGGTGTGTTCGGTAACCCGTTACCAAGCAAGCTAAGTACAGCTTCCGCTGACGGTGGTGTTGTACCTATCGTACGCTATGATGTTACCCTTGCAGATGCTTATCTTGCCAAGGTGACAACACCTACAGCATTCAGCTCTTCACCAGCACTGTCAGACGCAGTAGTCTGGACTGGCTCAACAGCAGTGACTAAGACCTCAGATGCTGGTATGGCTGCGTACGAGACCGGTAAGGTAACTTACGGTTCTACTACTCAGTTTGACCTGACTCTTGCAGGATCCACATGGTTCTCCTCAGAGGCTACCGCAGTCTATGGTGGAACTAAATCATTTCCCGGAGGCAGCTACACAGCCATCATCTTAGCTGAGTGCATTGCGAAGTAACCTGAGAGTACTCTTGTCTTTCATATTGGTTACACTAAGCACTACTGTGTATTCACATCAGATGACACCCACATACCCTAAGTTTGAACTGTCGTTCATTCCGGGTATCTCAGTGACTACAATGAATCTATTCAACAAGAGAACAGATGTAGCTTACTATGAGGTCGGGGTGTTCACTGATGATTGGGAGCCAGTGCCCTTTGTGTCTCAGTACAAGGTAATACCTATGAAGTACTTGGACACCATCACCTTTGATGTTTATGTAAACAACGATGCCTTAAGGTCTGTTGAGTACATATGCTCTCAGTCAAAGCTGAAGCTGGGGACTACTGTAACATCTAAGATATGTTCGAGGATAAAGTTATGAAAAGACTACTATTGGTGACACTCTTAATGTGCACACCTGTACTTGCAAGTAACTCGCTTTCTCTGCAACTACCAAGCAGCAACTCAAGTTACCAGTCAGATAAGTTTAAGACTGGTGACTTAGACTGCTCAAATGCTATAGGTGGTACGATAAACTTAGAGTTCGGAGTAACAGGTATCATCAACAATGCTACAAGCATCTTTGACTCCGGTGACCCTACTCCGCAGTCTAAGGATATTGGTATCTTTGCCAGAATCATAATGCCTCTTAATGCCCCCAAGGAAAGAATCAACTGCAACACGTTGTACTTACTGGAGCTTAACAAGAAGCGTCTTGAGATAATGAAGTTAGAAACTGAACTAAATGCCCTAAGAAGGCTACAGCTGGAGGGGTGATATGGCAGAGATAGAATATGGTGGCGTCAAGCTAGGGGGCAGTAAGCTGCTCTTGATAGTCCCACTGATAGGTACAATCGTAGGTGGGTTGTGGGGTGGCTTTGAAGCCTACCAGAGATACCTAAGTATGGAGGCAAGGATTAACGAGTTTGTCACACCAGACCTCTCAGACTATGATAAGCGTATAGCTGTCATGGAGGGTAAGTTTGCTGTTATAGATAAAGAGATGGTCCTACTTAAAGACACCTCAGAAGGGCAGTATATAACTGTAAGAGACCTTAAGACCTCCCTAAGGGAAGATATCAATAGGCAAGAGAAGATCATTGACAAGGTTGAAGACGATATCTCAGCTGTTGAAACAGATGTAAGAGCCACAATAGACACTGCTGAAGGACGATTTGAAAGCAAGAGAGACCAGCTACAGAAGGACTATGTACAGAAGTCTGACACTATCCGTGAGGATGTGGAACGTAAGATCACGGACCTTGAAACAAGGCTAAACAAGAAGTTGCAAAGAGCTCTGGATAATCCACTAGCCAACTAAAAGGAGTTACAATGATGTCAGGAATGCCGGACTTCGAAGCTGGACAATTAGTACACGCAGTAACTCAACTAACTAAAGATCTAGAGGTACTTACTGTATCTGTGGATCAACTAAACAAAAGACTGGCTGAACAAGAGATTCAGTTAGCCAAAGGCAAAGGTATGGCAGCAGGTGCATTAGCACTGGCAGCACTCCTTGGTGGCCTAGGTGCGTACATAATGGGTAAACAATAATGACCCCACGATGTACCATATGTAACTCATACAACGTAGCCAAGGGCTCGAGGGTATGTAGGAATTGTAAGAAGGAGAGGTAACAATATGTTTGGATTACCAATGGAAGCTGTCACCATGATGGGCAGCACCTTAGGTGGCGCTGGAATGAAGATGTGGGCTCAGGCTCAGGCAGATAAAGCGGAGCAACAGAAACAGCTAATGGCTAGGTTCGATGCGTCTGAGAACAGCGTCAATGCTGCAAGGGCTCACCAGAACCCTAATGCCCAATGGATACGCAGGTTCCTTGTAATCTCATTCATGAGCATGGCTATGTTCATACTACTTGCACCTATCTTAGGTTTCAGTACAGTAGTACCTATAGATGTAACAACAGGCTTTAAGGTACTGTTCTTTGACTTCACAAACACTGTGACAGAGTACGTATCTTTGAAAGGTATGGTGACACCAGTCTGGCTACCACATGCAATCATGTCAGTAGTCGGTATGTATTTTGGACAGAGCATCGTAGCTCGTAAATAAGGAGGCTCTAATGCCATTTCAAATAACCCCAGAGATTGACTTCTCATCTGTGGGTCTAATCACAGATATGCCAGCACACTCTCTACCCCAAGGGGCTTGGAGTGACTGTCTTGATATAAGAGTAAAAGATGGTTCAGTGCAGGGTGTTAATGACTTTGTAGCTGGCTTTGGTGTACCCTCTGCATACGCAGCAGGAGAGCCTGTAGCTGTTACTCAGTGGACTCCAGCAGGATCCACATTCCTTAACATTGCTTACATCATTAAAGATACCGTATCCCCCACAGGAACTAAGGGGCGAGTCTTTGTATATAATTCTAGTACCTTACAGAACATAGAGATTACCAATGGACTTGCAGCAGCTAACTTCGAGATAGATGATAACTACCCACCACAATTGTTTGTGTTCAATGGGGTACTCATCTGTAACCCCGGAACTGGTAACCCACAGTATATCTCAGCAGATGCTACAACTGCAGGTAACCTCATAGACCTCCCTAATTGGGCAGCTATGGCTGGTACTCAGTATGCTCGTGTTATGCGTCCATACAAGAACCGTCTAGTGGCTATGAGCTTCTATGATGATAAGGATACAGCAATATTAGGTGATGATGCAGCGTACCCCATAGACTTCGTGTGGTCCTCTCATGTGACTGCGTTGGACTCCATAGCAGGAGTACAGTGGCAGGCTTCACTTGTCAACACAGCTGGTGATGCTTTCATGACTCAGACTCCGGGACGTATACTTGACGGTAGACAGTTAGGTGAGTTCTTCATAGCGTACAAGACAGACTCAGTAGTCCGTGTGTACGAGACTGGGGATAACTTTGTACTTGGCTTTGACTCTATCTTTGAAGATGATGGCCTATACTCTACAAGGTGTGTTACCACTATTGGTGACTCACAGCATCTCGTTATAGGTAACTATGGTGTGTACATCCATGATGGCCAGTCCCAGAAGCAAGACATCGCCAAAGGTCTATTTCAAGACACTATGTTTGACCTAGTTAAAGGCACTGACAAAGATAAGTCTTTTGTATTCCAACAGACCCGAGACAAAGAAGTCTGGTTCTGTTTCAGGGAGACTGGAACCACTGGCTCGGGCTGCAACAAGGCCTTTGTGTTCAACTACGCAGACCAGAAGGTCCACATCAGATCACTACCTAACATCACAGATATGTATGAGACTGAAGTTGAAGGTGCACTACGCATCTTTGCAACATCACCTGACACGAACTCGATTAAGGAGCTATCCAGTTCAGTGTTAGTCTCCAATGGGTGGTTCGTACGTACTGAAGATGACCTAGGTGCAAGAGCTCAGTATAAAGACCTTGACACTATGTACCCACAGTCCGATGGTATTGTTAATATTGCAGTGTTTGGTACTTCAGCTAAGACCTCTGACTCTGCTTTAACAACCGGCTTCAACAGTACATCAAGAGCCTTTAACCCTTCAACTGGACACAAGGTTGATGTTAGGCAGTCTGGCAGGTACATCAACGTACGTGTCACAATGTCTGGAACAGTTAACCCTAAACTCACATCAATTCAATTCAGCTTAAAGCCTACAAGTTGGCGTTAATCTAAGGAGTAGCTATGGCTAGTATAAGTGAAACAGAATTACAGAGAAGACTGAGGTCCCTCGAACGGGGCGTTGGCTTCGGAGCTAATAGCTACAGTGGTATAGTGGATCCAGCAGCTAATGGGTCTTATAAGGAGAATGACACATACTATAATGCTGCCACTAATAACCTATGGATATTCAGTGGTGGCTCTTGGACATTAGCTAACAAACAACTACATATCAGGTATGCTGATACAGTGACTAATGTCTCCGAGCAAGGCCTTGTGTCAAACCAGAATGAGGTAGTCTCCTTCTCTGAACTCCCTTTCAGTCCCAGTGGTACTCAGAAGCCTTGGAGAGGGCTCTGGTGGGGTTCAGTTATAGCTTCAACAGATCCAACAGACTATGAGTGGACCTACACTTCAGGTGCAGGTGCTATCTCTGTAGGTATATACTCCTCAAACGGCACTGTATTCCGTAATGACACAGGTTCAACAATACTACGTGCTGATGTAGACATAGGTGGTGAACTCCAGAATGACACTGCCCATCTGTCATACAAGTACAAGTGGACCATAGCTGATGATGTTATCTGTGTTGACTCAAACGGTAACATTGTATCCGATGGTTTAGGTACAATATACACAGATACAGTTGCAGTGGCTTGTCAGTCGAGGAGCCTAAGCTTCCACAGGGCTGACACAAATAACTCTACTGCATCATTAAACTTTAGACAGATGAACCTAAGTGCTGACGATATCGACAATGTTAAAACTATTCGATGCGAAGTATCTAACATACCTTAAACAAGGAGATTAACATGAGTCGTATAGCAACAGGTGCAATAACGATCACAGACATAGCAGATGGTGGTAGTCCCATCTCTGCGTTCTTGACTAACGAGAACCACACATTCGCAGCTTCATCAGTAGGTGACGTTGCAACAGCAGAGCGAGATGCTTTCACAACATCCGTGTCAATCTTCATGGGATTCGCAGCTGGAACTTATAAGAACAGTGCTGTATCTGTAGGATCCACAGACTACAATAAGTTCAGCTACGGTACACTGGCTTCATCCTCATCTGGATGGACCACTTCAGTTCACGCAGGTACAGGTGCTGTAACTATATCAGCGATCCCCACAGGTACTACAAACAAGTCCACAGTGATCACGATACCTATCTCTGTAAATGATACATCTCAGTCTTTAAAGAGCACTACCTTGTCGCTCACACTTACTAAAGCAATTGAAGGTACTGGTGGTGCTGTTGTTCAGTTGACAGCCACAAAGCAGTACTTCCAGTATGATGAGTTTGCAACACTGTCTCCCTCAGTTCAATCTGATATAGTTATGACAGTTGAGACTCAAGGTAACATTGGAACCCTGACTGCCCAGAAGAGTATTGATGGTGCTGCCTTCACTACCCTTGCCTCAGGTACAGGTGCTGATTATGCTAAGACACTGGATACGGATGGTGTAGGTACAGACCAAATAATTATCTCAGCAGCTAACTTCTCAGACTCCAACACAATGACCATCAGGGTGAACGGAGCCAACGGAGGTTCTGACTCAGTATCTATTGTACGGGTACGTGATGGTGTCCGAGGTGCAAGCGCCCTTGTTGTTGACATTGTGTCAAGTGATGGAAGTATCTTTAAGAACAACACAGGTAGTGATAAGGTTATTACCTGCAACATCTACGATATGATTAATGGTGCATCAGTGTCTCATGTGGGTACACTCTCAGGTCAGACATCTGTCAGCTACAACTGGCAACGTGTGGACGCTGGTGGTACCTCTGCGGATGTACGGGTGTCATCAGGAACACGAGACGTAGTTGCATCTGGTGGTGTGACCTCAGATGGTCTTGGGGCAAACACCCTTGTAGTGGGAGCTACCGATATAGCTGACAACAGCTCAACTCAATTCTCATGTGAAGTGACAGTGACTGTGCACTAAGGAGGTCTTATGAGTAGAACAGGTAGAGCTGCACTTACAATATATGATGTTATAGACGGTAGTAGTCCAACCTTCACAAGGTACTACTCTGATATTCCCGGATTATTCTCGGAGATGGGTGACCCGACTAACCCCGGAACTGGGGTAACTTGGATACTAACTAATGGAGCTGCACCTTCAACAGCCTATTGGATAGCTGAGAGGTATCTCATAGATGGTGTCACTTCCGAGTGGCAGATATACCCAGTGCAGGCGAAAGACGGTGGAATACCCTTTGTAACCTATACTAAATCAGGGTACAACATGCCAACCCTTGGGGATTCCACATGGATCGCTGATGCGGTGGTTGCTGTCTCTAACTTCACTGGAAGAGCATATACTAACCAGAAAGAGTTTGGTTATGGCACAACAGTGGTCATCACATACGATGACGGTAAGTTGTACGGCACTCTTAAGCGTTCAGGTGGAGCTGATGTGTGGTCACCTCCAGCTTCATTCATTGATGGTAACCTTATCGTTGATGGGACCGTAGCTGCACAGCATATAGCTGCAACCTCTATTGACGCAACTAAGTTAGTTGTATCTGGCGGTAACGCTATTAACTACTCAACTGTAGGTGCAGATCCGGTAGGTGCTGCAGTGTCTGCTCAGCTGGCAGCCATAGCTGCTGCCGCCCTTGCTGCACAGACTAAAGCTGACTTAGCTCAGGCAACTGCTGAGGCTTATGCCGATGGTATAGTGACCGCTGAAGAAGCCAGAGCTATATTAGATGCAACAACTAAGGCTAATGCTGCTCAAGCCGCTGCAGAGGCTGCTTCAGACGTATTAGGTGCTGCAGCAGCCGCTCAGGTAGCAGCTATAAGTGCTTCAGCGTTAGCAGCTCAAACCAAGGCTGATTTAGCCCAGACAACTGCTGAAGCTTATGCTGATGGTATAGTAACAGCTGAAGAAGCTAGGGCTATACTCGATGCAACAACTAAGGCTAACGCGGCACAAGCTGCTGCGGAGTTAGCTAGTGACGTTGCAGGTGCTGCTGCGGCTGCTCAAGCTGCCAGTGATCCAATAGGTTCTGCTGCTGCTGCGCAGGTGGCTGCTATAAATGCTGCTGCTATTGCTGCACAGACTAAAGCTGACTTAGCTCAGACAACTGCTGAGGCTTACGCAGATGGCATAGTCACGGCAGAGGAAGCCAGAGCTATACTGGATGCAACGACTAAAGCTAATGCTGCACAGGCTGCAGCAGAGGCAGCTAGTGATGCTTCAGGTACTGCGGCAGCCGCTGCTCAAGTGATAACTGATAATATCTACACTAGTGGTACAACAACTATCGATGGCGGTAAAGTAACAACAGGATCTATCGATGCTGTTAAGATAACTGCCAGTAGTATAACTGCTAACGAGATAAGCTCAGGCTCCCTCACAGCAGATCTTATAGCGGCTGGTGCTGTCACTGCAGATAAGATAACTCTGTCTGAAAACGTGGAGTTCACTGGGGATAGCTCAGGTATAATCTTCAACAAGACTTCATTAACGGATGGGGCACATGGTGCTTTCTATGGTCGTGGAACCTCAGCCTCAGGCACTGATATAGCTGGCTTTGCAATATCATCACCAACCTCATCTATCCTTATGGATTCCGCAGGTACCTTCCGACTTATCGGTGTGGACATATTCACAGGTTCACCCGGAGCAGTCACAGAGTACACAACAGTAGGCTCACATGTGTATCAGCTGGGTGTCACTACAACAGCCCTTGATATAACTATTATAGCAGGTGGTGGTAGTGGTTCAAGTAATGCCGCAGGTGACCGACCTGCCTCTTGGAAGGTAAATGGCAACGCAGGTTCACCTACATCTGTAGCGTTCTATGCAAGTACTGATGGAACTGGTACAAGTCTTGGTGGTTACACAACAACAGGTGGTTCAGGTGCAGTGTGGTCTGTTCAGTCAAACATTAGATATGGGTACGGTGCTTCAGGTGATGCATCATCCAAGGCTCCGGGAGGAGCTGGTGGAACACCATCAACCCCAAGCTCCAACACAGGGGTAGGTTCTTATGGTTCTGGTGGTGGTTCTGGGGGTGCTTCCGGGTTCAACGGTTCACCTATTGCTATTACTAATAATGGAGGTGGTGCGGGAACTACACTGAGTATAACCTCAATACCATCTGGAGCTTTAAGTGTTAAGTTCACTATAGGCTCCGGTGGTGCAGCCCCAACTGTACCCTCCGCTGCTTTAACTGCTGCTGTCACCCCCGGTGGTGCAGGTGGTGTTGGTTATGCATCTGTGTCAAACCCAGCTGGTGGTGGAACCAAGGTAGCCCTTGAGGATATTTGGAAACTACCCACTCAAGCTAGCCTAACTACGTCAGTAATGACTGGTAATACGAATGGTGGTTTTGTAACCTTGAGCTTGGGTTCGGGGGGTGCTGGTTGGTATTACTTCCAAGACTTTAGTCGAGGTTGCACACTCAATAACGTAAAAGGTTGGGATAACTCTACATCTGATGATGATGGTATCGCATATCTAGCTGCCACCACAGCAGGTCTAGCTTATTGTACAGGGACTCCTTACCTTCGCTCATTAAAGACGGGGAATAACAACAATGTTTACTCAGGTGGTAGTATAAAATGGGTTAGACTATATAGCTAAGGAGACATTATATGTATATACAAATAGATAGCAGCTCAAGAGTAGCCACTTGGAATTTGCATGAGAATGCCATATCGGCTCCCTCAGATGACGTTAAGGAGATAAATGTCCCCGTTGGGGTGACTGAAGAAAACTTCAATGAGTACGTGTGGCAAAGTGATGGTACTCTTCTCCACGATGCTATTGCGGTTGATCTCAATGTTGATGAAGATGCTATTAGGTCTATAAGAAATAGGTTGCTAGCTAGTTCTGATTGGAGAGCATCTATCGCAGACTACCCTCATTTAGACCTAGATGCATGGTTAACATACCGTCAGGATCTAAGAGACTTACCTTCAACTTACACACCAACAGAGAACCCAGTGTGGCCTACGCCACCTGCATAGAGGACTAAACAATAATGTCAATTGAGATCACGCAAGTAGTGGGTGAAGATATACTGACTAAGTATAATGAACTAAAACCACAGATAGACTCTGCCTTAGTGCACAGTTCTGGTGAGTGGACTACACAACAGATAATCCAAGGAGCTATATCAGACCCTCAGAACTTCCATGTATGGGAGGTCTTTGATGATGGTGATCTTGTTGCGATTGGAACTACAAGACTAATACAGTACAACAACTTCGTGTCACTTCACATCATAACTCTTGGTGGAAAGACCAATGACAAGATGTCTGAGTGGACCACTGAGTTCGCTGCACAGATGAGTAAGTTCCCTCAAATTGACTGCTTGGAGTTCACAGGCAGACGAGGACTACTTAAACCACTTGAGAAAGCTGGTTGGAAAGAACGTTACACAACAATGAGATTAAGTTTAAAGGAGACCTTTGATGTCTAAACTAACAAAGATTTATGATGGCATGGTATTCAGCCTTTCCACTGGTGAAGTACTAGAACATGGTGAAGTAACATACCATGCTGAAGAAGATATAGCACACTGCGGTGGTGGTGGTCCAAAGACAACTACCTCTGGTTTTGCCACAGAGTATAAGCCTGAGATTAAGGAGATGCTTGGCGATGCTAAGGGTCTATATGACTCCGGTCAACTAGGTCAGGTTGCAGGGTTCACTGATGTAGGTGAGGATGCTCAGGCAGCTGGAATTGCAGCAGCAGGTAATCAAACTCAACTTGCAAACTCTATGATGGGTATTGCTAATCAGCCAGTAGACCTGTCAGGTCAACGAGCAGCTTCACTCCAGCAAGCCCAAGGTGCACTTGGCACTTCACAGGCAGCAGCTGGGCAGTCAGGTGGTCTTGGTGGTTCTCGTCAGAGCATTAATCAGTCAAGTATTGAACAAGGGCTGGCAGCTAACTTCGCTGGCATTGATCAACAGGCTCAACAGATGCAGACTCAGAACATGGGTCAAGCTATGGGTATGCAGGGTCAAGGCGCACAAACCTTAGGTATGATTGGTCAGGCACAACAGCAGCAGAAGCAGGCTGAAGCAGACTCACAGTACACAGCCCTTGCACAACGCATTGGTTTGTTCTCTGGTGTTGCACCTAAAGAGACCACACAAACTGGGGGTAAGTAGTTATGGCAGGATTTAACCCCTTTGCTCCACAGATGGAGAAGAAGCAGGGAGCCCCTCAGCTTCCGGGTGTACCTGCACCACAACCACAGGCAGAACAACCCGGATTAACCCAGCAACTAGCACCCAGTGTCTTTAATAAAGCTATGGGTTCTGAAGCAGCTGGTAAGATGGGTACAGCAATGACTGACAGTGTAGCTAACAAGTGGGCAGCATTGACAGCAGCACCTACAGCAGCTATCTCAGCACCACAAGCAGCAGGTATGGCAGAACTTGCAGCATCTACAGGTGGTACCTTAGCTCCCGGAGCAGCACAGGCAGTAATGGGCTCATCAGCTCTAGCTGCACCTGTAGTTGCCTCAGCAGCAGGTACCACTGGACTAGCAGCAACCGCTGGTACAGCAGGTGGAGCATTAGCTTCAGTAGCCCCTGCAGCAGCTGCACTGGGTCCCTTTGGTATACCAGTGTTAATCGGTGCTGGACTACTTGCAGCTAACTCAGGAAAATAAAAGGAAACAGATATGAGTTGGATAACCCCAGAGCTACTTGATGCTCTCCGTATGGTAGAATCTAGTGGAAACAATGACGCAGTTTCTCCAGCAGGAGCTGTAGGTGAGTACCAATTCATGCCTCAGTATGTAAGTGACATGGGTTATGGTGTTAAAGCCTTTGACCCGTTAGATCCAGTTCAGGCCCGTAAGGCTGCTGGGGATTACCTAGCTGGTATGCAGCGTCAGTATGACTGGACACCTACGCAGACACTACAAGCCTACAACTGGGGTCCGGGTAACATGCTTAAGTTTATTAGTGGTGATCTCACAGAGATGCCACCGGAGACCTCAGAGTATGTTGGTAAGTTCGATCAGTTTGGATGGAGACCTGAAGGGTCAGTCCCAGTACCGATTGAAGAACCAGTACCTCAAGTTAATAGTCAACAGTATACAGTTCAATCAGGTGACAACCTGACTAAGATAGCTAACGATGCAGGGATGACTGTGCAGCAATTGGCAAGTTTGAATTCAATACAAGATATCAATAGTATACAAGTTGGTCAGCAGTTGCAGACGCAGCAAGTATCTCAACAAGTACCTCAACAAACGCAGGAGGCTCCTCCACAAGCTGATGCTGGGTTTCTCAGTCCTGTTAATGACTTCATTAATAGTATCTTTGGCGGTGATCAGAGTGGTAAACCTCAGAGAGAAGTGACAGAAAGGATACCTAAGAAACATAAAGATAAGTTTGAGTCCTTCTGGGCTACAATAACTGGAGATTAAGAAGATGACAAAGAAGATTGAAGATTACTTCGCTAAAGTAAGTAATGACACACAGGTACGCCCTGCGACCTCTAAGTATAAGAATGGTGTTAAGATTCCATTCGACTCTGGGTTCCGTGTCCCTAGTCCAGTGTTCAACCTTGAACAACAAATGGCATTGATGGAAGCAGACCAAAGAGCTGCTGCATTAGATAAAACTCCAGATATGTACCAGCAAGCTGTTGCACTTGATAGTCGAGTACCACCTGACATGTACAGCCAAGCTGTTGCATTAGATGGTAGGGAACCTGCTGCTATTCCAATGGAGTACACAGCACCAATGAATGCAGACCAACGTGTCCTTGAGAAGTTATCAGCACTCAATGGTGGCTTGACTCCGGCTATTGACCCTACAGTTCGTGTTCCAGATCAGATTGTTAATGGTACGTACCCTAGTGTGTTCACACCACCACCTGCATATGATTATCAAGAGGCAACAATACCCTCATTTGATCCAGCATTTGTAGACCTTACACGACCAACAACTGGTCCAATGACAAGACCTAACTATGCACCACAAGCACCAGCTGCTAATGTCCTAAGGGATACTGCAGGTAGCCCAGTGCTGTCTGGCAATGGCAACCCAATAGGACTCCCCAACCAAAGCACAGGTAATGTTGCTGGTGGTAAGGGTGGAGCAGGAGGAAAGTAATGAGTGGATTAATTGAACAACTAGGGCTTCTTTTTGGAGGTGGTAATCTATATGATGGTCCACCTATGGAGGCTCATTCAGAGTCGAATGTTCCACGGGAAAGAGCAAATGTTCCACCGGAGAGAGCAAGAGTACCTACATACGCTGAGGAGCAAGCACGAGCACGAGCAGCAGCTAAAGTGGATAGTGGCACTGGACGTCCACAGCCTGCCCGTAAGACAACACTAGATGCTGCAAAAGCTGCCAGTGCTAAGTCAACCCCACCACCACCTAAGAAAACCAACACACCTGTACGTAGGAACTTAGGGCCTAATGCGCAAGCTGCTGAGAAAGCTAAGCTAGATGTGAATGGTCGTAAGGTACTCGGATCTAAGACAACATTCACAGACTCCAGTGGTAATAAGATACCTAAACCTGAAGGATACGAATGGGACAAGACAAAGAGTAAGTGGAAGAAGGTTTTAACTAACCTTGGCAAGCCAGTACCGGTGAAGTATCCAGCACTGAGCTCAATACTTAAACCACTTAGTACTGTAACTAAGGTAGCTAACCCGGTGCTTGCGGCCTTAACTTCAGAGAATCTCGGAAGACCTGAGGATCTTGAAAAGACAGAGATGTGGGCGTGGGCGAATGGTACAGAGGGATTCGTAAGTAGTACTTGGGATGTCAGAAATGAGTTAGATCTCACACAGTCAGAATATGACAAGGAAAGTACACAGGCTATCGCTGTTGCTGAAGAGAACTTAAAGATTATGCGTGAGGTTGACGCAAGCCCAGAGATGATTGCTGGTGCTGAGAAGAATCTTGCAGACGTTAAGGCTTCCGCAGGTGATGCCTATGGTGAATCTGCAGCAGCAACTCAAGAAGAGTTAGACAATATCAACCGCCAGATAGCTCAAACCTTTGAAAGATATGGACCTGCTAACGCAGCTATGGCTAAATCAGATGCTGAAGGCTCCGGCTTGTTCCGAGTTAAGGGGGAGTTGGAGGCTAAACTGAATGACATCTCGTTGATACAAAAGCAACAAGCTGAACAGAAGGCTATTGATAACCTCCCGGAAGAAGATAAAAATTCTGTAGATAAAGTTATCAAACTAGCCTCTGGACTGACGCCTGATCAATTAAGGTCTTTCCAGACTGTAGATGAGGAAGATGAGGAAGAAGTTACTAACACCGTTACAAGTTTCTTTGCAGGATTGATTGATGGTATCCCATTCAAAGACATGATGGAAGGTGCTGTCAATGCACTGGGTGAACTGTGGGATGACAAGGCTATCCAGAATGCATTTGTATACTACATGGGTTCTCGTCTTATGGGCTACTCAGCTAGTGGTTCAGGTATGGCTGCCGGTCAGGTGTTACTCAAAGGTTGGGATAACCAAGCTGACGCAGACTTGCTTGATCAGACTGCAACAGCTAAGGCTGCTGAAAACGATGCTGTTGATATGTCTAAGACTGTTAACTATGTTGACAAGTATGGTAACTTCCAGAAGGTGTACGCATCCAAGAACGGTAAGTCCCTTAACCACCCTAAGCTAGGTACTATTGATGTCTCTAAGACAGGATGGAGACCTGCTGCTACAGGTGAGAAGGATCGTCAGACTCGTAAGCTAGATGCAACAGACAGTGTCAATAGGATCCAAGATCAGATATTGAACAGGTTGAATACTCAAACCAAGAATGCGGATGGTGAGGGTATGTATGACAAAGGTAACGTAGCTAAAGTAACTCAGATGTTCCAAGAAGCTGGTCTGTCACAACAGATGGTTGACTCTTACACTGACTCCTATGGCATTGATGGACTTGAGAAGAGTATTCCAATGCTCAGACGAGCTATGGAGTCGTACTCCTCAGCTGTTGCTAATGGTGAGGAAGTTAAGATAGCTTCATTGATGGGTCACTTAGATCGGGCAATGATAACCTCAGGTGTGGTGCAAGTACCTAAGTCTATCTATCACTCAGAGGGTAAGGTTGTTGGCACAGAGGCAATGAACATACTATCAGAGAGACTTAATAAGATTCATGGAGAGCAGAATGTTATTATATCTAAGGCTAATGATTTAAAAACTGTCACAGAGGATCAGAAGGAAGAGTTAAAATACGTTATGAAAACTGAAGCTACTAAGTCTCACATCCTCATACAACTTAACAAGAGCTTCCAAGCAATACCTCCGAAACACATGGACTTCTGGAAGAAGCAGGCTAAGGACTCTAACATGTCCTCACCTTTCATCATGTGGCTGGCCTCTTCTACAGATCCGGGCAGGCAGCACAGCAGTTATGCAAGTCTTAATATAAATGTATACACAGATCTTGGCATTATGCCGAGCAATAAGAAGGAATAGAATATGCTTAGAGATGATACGATGGAGGCTTTGTCTTCTGTTTTTGAAGATTACAAAACTGGAGATGAGGTAGGATCATCTCAAGCACCTTCCTATAGACTTGGGGATTCCGATTGGGCCTTAATTGATGGAGATACAGCTAAGAACCTTAAGACAGGTCAACGAGTTCGTGTCGGTAACGTTGATACCCGTGAGGTTGGCAAGTTAATTACTCAAGGTGATGATGCTGGGTTTAAACATGGTGAAGTTGGTGGTGAACTAGCAACACAATACATCTGGGATCTTGCCACTAGGAATGGATTCACAAAGGTATCCGCAGGTGACGAGCTTGACACACATGATCGTTCACTGGGTGACCTATATGACTCCGATGGTGTTGCATTATCAGACATGCTACTTGCATCTGGTATGGTACTCCCCGGATATATGGGTAAGTCTAAGGAGACTACAGATCCCTATGGGTCTGATGTATATATGGGTGGTGTATATCAACGTGAGATGCGTGACCCTAACTTTGATAAGTTATCAGATTGGGAGAAGGCTGCTAAGTTACTTCGTTCTGCTGAGACAGCACACTCTGGTGGCATACCTATTGAAAAGGTTATGGCGTTCAACATGCAAGAGTACGCAGCTAACCCAGATCTATACAAGGGTATTCGTACTCGTGTGGATGGGGCTGACTCGGAGGGTATGGCGTACTCTCCAATGAGTGCAAGCTGGGATGTCTCATGGATGGGTATCGGTAAAGGCTTTGATCAGGTTATGTGGAAGCTGGCTAATGAAGCTGGGTTTGAAGATGCTGAGACTTACTTTGCATCTAATGTCGCCACAGCTGAGAGGGAAATGGCAGAGATGCCTATGCTTCAATCAGATATAACTCAGGTTGACTGGTCCTCTTTCCATGACTCCACAGATTACCTTGCAACTATCTTCGGGTCTTCACTACCGTACATGACAATGACTGTTGCAGGTATGGCAGCTGCGCCTGTGGTTGGAGCCTTAGGTGCAGGAGCTGCTGTTGTAGGCACTGTAGGTGCCATAGGAGCAACATCAACAGGTATGATGTACACTGGCTTAGTCTTAGATGAAATGGAAGGTGACATAGGTACTAAGAACCTACCACTTGCTATTGGTGCTGGTGCACTGATGATGGTTGCTGATCGATTAGGACTGAAGGGTATCATAGGTCCTTCTCAGTTCCTGACTGGTAGTGGTAAGGCAGAACTTATAAAGAACCTAACCGCTAAAGGTATGACAGAAGCTGCCGCTGAGAAGCAGATAGCTTCAATGGCTAAACTAGAGCTTGCTAAACTATCCAAAGATGGGTTTAAGTTTGCTCAAGATCAGATAGTCAAGGGTGCTTTATTTAAGAGGGTTGCTGGTCAGCTTTCAAGAGGTGCTGTATTTGAAGGTAGTACGGAACTACTTCAGGAAATGACACAGTACACAGCTGCTGTTATTGGCTCTGATAAAGAGTGGAACTTCGATGAAGTTGAGAACCGTATGATAAACTCAATAGCTGCTGGCGGTATCATGGGTGGCGCATTGTCAATACCCAAGACTGCATTTGATGTAGGTGATTGGAGTTCAACTGCTGATTACTTAGACCCATCTAAGGCTGACATGTACAACACTAAGTTTGACTATGCCGAAGAAGAAGAGTTTAAGAAGCATGGTAAGGTACGTTCTAATGATGAATGGGCTGATGATTTACAGGCTGCTGCAAGTAGTCGTGTTGAGAAAGAAGCTTTAAATAACGAAGCTTACAGCGGCACTGCATACAATAAAGACGGAAGTCGTAAGACATCCAAAGATAGTATGATGGAAGGTGCTGCAAATGACCACAGGAAGAACAACCCCGAGGGATTCCTTGGAGCTAAAGATATCTGGGCATTCATAAAGAACCCCCAGAACTTCTTCAGGTCTTCTGCATCACGGGCAATGATTAAGCTGGCTGAGGTTGACGTTGAAGCTGCCAGATTGTTAAGTGTATTTGGTTACACAAGGCATGGTATCTTTCATGGAAGTAACTTTGCAGAGTACCAGAGGGTTAAGCAGGCTTCACATGAAACTCTTTCAGGTAAAGCAGTTGAACACTATAAGCAGTTTGACAGTGACCCTTTAGGTAGCTCTACATCTAAGCAGATATATGCATCCGATATGATTAATGCTTTCTACAAAGAAGTATTAGCACCTATCACAGGTCGTAAGAACCGAGAGGGTGTGAAGAACATGGGTGTACGTAAGGCTATGTCTAAGATCAACTGGGATAAGGTAGATCCAAAGTACCGTAAGAACAGGGAAGCCTTGGAAGGTTCGTTGACTAAGTACGAAGCAATGATTAACAGGGTCTTTGAAGAGACTAACGAGGTTAATGCAAAGGCCGGTAAGGGTCTTATACATAACCTTCAAGACTTCATGTTCAGGCATAAGGGGTTCAAGCGTGAGTATATAGATGCTAATAAGGCTAGGTTCATTCAGTTACTTTCCAAAGAGTATCGTATGACACATGACCAAGCAACTAAGATCGCTGAGAACATCATCAATGACACAGTATTAGATGACAATAAGGAATTTAACGTGATGGAGGGTGGTATCACACCATCTGAATATGAATCACGTACACTCGGTCTGTCTGACAATGCACTCTTTGATGAGTTCCTTGAGCAAGACTTCTTCAATAACGTTGAGGAAGTGTCTCGTATGTCTTCACGATATCAGACTCATATGAAGTTCCTTGGTCGTAATGGTGAGGTGATGGATCAGGCTTTCCGTAACCTATACAAAGGTCTTATGATTAAAGCAGGTGATGATCCTCAACGTCAGGCTGAAGCTACAGCTCAGTTCGATGAGGCTGCATACCATGTACGTAACCTTATCAATGCTGAGTCAGGTAACTACAAACGCATAGACAGTTACTACTTGAAGACAGCTCAGAAATATCTGACTTTACTTACTGCAATGCAAGGCTTAGGTCTGGCAGCTGTCTCATCTTTCCCTGAGGTTGGACTACTGTTTCATGGTGTACCACGTAAAGTCATTGTTGATAACATAGGTCTTGCAGGCTACCAAGCTGGTAAAGCCCTTGCGTCTTACGCAACTAACCTTGGTGAGATCACTAGGGTATCCGGTGCAGCTGAGAAACTAGGGCTTAAGGTTAAACCTAAGGCAAAGGTGGAACCTGATGCACGTTCAGCTGGAGACCCCCGTAGGATGTTTGCTGGATCCCCTGAGACTATTGTCCAGAGGGTCGGACTTAGTCTCCAAGAGACAGGAGCAGCAACCACAACAGGTATGGTTGAAACTAACCAGCTGACTAAGCATATCGCAGACGCATTCTTTAAGTCTAACTTCTTACAAGATCAGACACAGATGCACCGTAACATACGAGCTGCATTCTTTAATGACTTCTTGATTGATAAGATGGATATTATAATGAGTTACAGGGGCAAGGAGCCAACACCTGAGCTTATGGAATCACGTAAGATGCTTAAGGACTTAGGTATTGATGTTGAAGCAATGACCCGTATCTCTAACCAGATGCTAGGTCTTCCTGATATCTCAAGCCTTACGCATGAAGATACAATGCGGATGGGAGAGTTGAATAAGAAGGTTAAGGATGGGCGTGAGCTCACAGCTTCTGAGAAAGCTTCATTCACCCGTATCAATAACTTCTTGAAGTCTAGATCTGGTTGGGATGGTTTGTCACAGGCTGATCAGGCCACATGGGAACGTAACTTCTTGATAGGGGCTGGTCGGTTCATTAACCAAGCAGTACCTATGCCAGATGCATTCAACAGACCTATACCGTATAGTAACCAACATCTAATGTTACTCACTCAGTTTAATGGTTATATCTCAGCGTTTACTTCTAACCAGTTACCACGTTTGTGGGATGGTGTTAAGTACTCTAAGGGATTACGATACTCAACCTTTGCTTCAGCAGCTACAATGCTGTTCATGGGATTCCTGTCTCAGGCTATGAAAGACGAGCTTAAGTATGGAGGACCGTCACCCTACTTGACAGACAGGGATAAGGTCTTACGTATGATCTACTCTTCCGGACTTATAGGTACTGGTGAGCGTATCATAGGAAGTCCAATGCTACTACCACTATATGGTAACAGTAGTAAAGACTTCACAGAGTGGACATGGAATAACGTTGCAAGTGAAGCAGCTGCAGCAGGAACTGTGGAGAGAATCTACAGGATAGCTGAAGGCTACTTTGAAGATGATGATGCTAAGATGATGAAGAGTTTCTATGGAAGTCTACCGTTTTTAGGCCCAATGAAACATAGACTATATGAAGTTACTCAATGGAAATAATTGGAGGTAAACCCTATGGCTGGTAAGTATACAGCTCTAAAGCAAAGTGGACCTAAAAGAGGTCTAAGTAGTGGCACTGCTGATGCCCTTATGAGGGCAGGGATATTTGATAATGCCCCTGAACAAGTAGGTCCTGAAGGGATTGCCCCTTTTAGCGCATCACCACAAAAGCAACTAAACCTACCCCGCACAGAACGAGGTGGGCCAGTACCCGAAGGTGTCCAATGGGGTGGTATCGATACTACCTCCGCAGACATTGACCAAAGTGTTATACCTGATCCTAACCAGACCAGTATGGACTTCGGTGATGTACCAGCTGAGTACATGCAGTCTAATCAGACCCCTGTGGAAAGAGAGCAAAGGCAGGAGCAGATAGAAGCACCACAGTCATTGCAACAACGATTTGACTTAGGTGGATCGTCACCGGAGCTAGACTCTGGTTACTTAGGCCCTCAGGATCTTATGAAGATATGGGGCCCTGTTAATGGCCCTGTTGTTGCAAGGTCTCTGATAGGCCTGAAGAATGACTTTGATCTCTTAGGTACTGCCAGATCCTTTGAGAATACAGATAAGTTTCCTGATCCTGAGGTCGCTCAATCGGAGTATGAAAGTGGTCTTGGAGTGGTACAGAAGGGTGTAGCCAGTGTATTTGATCTTGACATGGGGTTCCTTAAGGCACCTGCAGAGGGTCAGGCAACCTTAGATCAAGATGGAAGGTATGCACTAACACAAGAGTCTTTGTTTGTGGGTCCTCAGGGACTTGATGCATCTGTTGTTTCTCATGACAACAGGGTGTACCGCATGGATCCTGACTACCTTATCAATGCATTTGTAGTAGTGGAAGCCATGCTTGACAACAGTGGTTCCTTTGTACCACAAGGTGTTATTGACACACTGTCTGAAGATATTATGAAGCAGATTGGTATACTGGACGCTGCAAATGATAGTCAGTCGAGGACTGTTACTGACATAGGTAGGTCTGTGTCTGATGCATGGCAGGGTTTCCGTCAGGTACGTGCAGGTGGCATGGATACTCAAGTTAACCCTAAGTTGTTTAAGAGGTTCTCAAGAGAAGCTAATCAACTCATAGGTTTCAATGCACTACATGCTTATAAAGAAGCCAACCCATCCTACATTGATGCTGTTGGTGACATGGCCTTTGGTCAGGCCCAACCTATAGTTTACAACCTAACACCTACAGGTCGTAAGGCATTGCAGTTACGGAGCAGTCAGGTATCCACACCTAAGTTCAGAGTACCTCCGATTATTGGGGAGACTTCTAAGGCTGGTCAGCCACAGTACGCTTCAAGTACACGTACCAAGAAGACAACTGGGTCTCAGTATGACATGGGTCAGGTTGATGTTATCACTGATGCAATCAAGTTCTACTCTAATGTTAAGAGTGTTGTTGGTGGTATACGGGGTAAGGCTGCGTTTGGCTTTGGTATATCTGCATTAGAGGAAGCATCCTCTGTAGATCTTACTGAAGGCTCAGCTAACAACCACCTTACCTTTGTATCAGACTTCTTTGATGTTGGGCATAAGCGTATTGATAAGATACGTAACATACCTGTAGAGATTGAGTATCAACTCAACGAAGCAAAGAAGAAGCTTGCAGCTGCACAGAGATACTCTGGTAACGATACTGATAATATGCTATTGATAATGGATGTCAATGTTCTGTCTGATTTCTTAGAGCTTGCAAGGACTCCTGAGTGGCAGAATGGTATGTATAAGAAACATGCTACTAACCAACTGGAAGTTCTTAATGCGTTAGCTCACTACAAGAATGACCAGATAGGCTTTACCTTTCAACGACAGTTGGGTAATACACGTATCACTATGCATCAGTATCAGATAAGCCCTCAGAACCACAAGATGGTACGTCAGGTACTTGGCTCACCACATCTTTACAGTATCAGGCCCATGTCTAATACAGATGAAGACTATGGTGTCGTTGTATCTATAGCTTCTTTCCTGCTTAAGGTAGGTGGTTTGAAGCCTGATGTGGTGTACCGTGATACAGTCAAACGTATGCAGTCTGGTAATGACCCTGAGCTTAAATCCCTTGAGGCCATAGGTGTTGAGGTTGGGCATTGGTTACTGGCATTTGAAGATGCTAATGCTATAAGAGACCTTAAGCAACTTGAGGCCACACCTCAGGGTGTGATGGGTGTTGATAACTTAATTCGTAATGCAGAGCTTGAAGACTTCAAAGCAACCTTAGCTGACCTTTCACAGGCCACTAGGGACTTCATTGATGCCAATGCTAAAGCACATCCTGATGAGTTCATTAACGTCTTAGAAGCCACCACAGAGCTTGCACGTTATATGCAATCCTATAGGTCTGGTAAGCCGTACACAACTCAGATGCGTATGGTTGCGCAAGATGGTATTGCTAACGGACTTGCAGGCCTTATGGCTCAGTTAGGTCAGGAACATATGATGCCTCGTGTTGGTGTGTATAGACCTAAAGGATCCCCAAGGATATTGGCTGAGTTTGAAGGTCTTACCGGTGACCCTCGTGACTTACTTAAGTACAACTTATTGACAAACCCTGTCTCTGAAATAGGTAAATCTAGTCCTGAGGATGCAATGAAGATCACAAGATTGATTAAGTTAGCCACTGAGGATAAGGCGAACTTCCTTAAGCCCCCTCTTATGACTTTTGTTTATGGTCAAGACTTAAAGAGCATGAAAGCGTATGCTGTTAAGGCAGTTATCTCAAACCCTAACTCAGAGATAGCACTTATCGCTGGTGAACTAGGCACTGACAGGGCAATAAAGATTCTTAATAATGCTCTTATGGGTAATCTGGTGGCTACTGTAGGTTCTGATGTTGTTAACTATGTTAATATGCTTAAGAATTATGTTAAGGTCACTGGGTTTGTTAATGAACCTATCATCTACACACAACCAACAGGTCAACAAACGTCTGTCAGTGGTACTGTTATGACTGAGGCTAAGTTAGCGTCTGCTGCTGTAACTCGTACTCGTAGGAAGAATGAGAAAGGGCAGTTCTTTGATGTTGCTAACAAGAAGAAGTTTGTAGCAGGTAATGACGGTATCTATATCAGTGAAGGTGGAACCAGTAAGTCTACTGTTACATCAACGTATGAGTCAGATACATCAGCCTTGTACGAGAAGAGTGGTGTTGCAGGTTTAGGTGCCAGTCAGGGTGTGTTAGCTCAGACCACTATTGGTTTTGATGCTGCATCTATTGTTGCCTTAGTCACTGGCAAGTCCCTTCAGAAGCTTCGTGCTTCCCAGAATGGAAGAAACCCTTACCTCATACCTGTCTATGACGAGATCATTACAGATGCAGGTTCATTCAGGTCTGCGTATAAGGCTATAAACGATGCTTGGTTAGATACAACATTAAACTATGACCTCATAGGTGAGATGCAGAAGGGTATCCGTGAGGCGACTCACAGAGGCCTTGCGAACCTACGTGCATTGGCAGAAGGTAACCCTTCGGGATCTCCTGCAGACCCTAACCATGCCAAGTATGTTTATAGTGAGATGGGTGGTATGAGTAGTCTTACTTCTATTTACCATCCTAAACTTGCTGATAGGGCTGCTGCATATTTGTCTATGCTTGATAAGAAATCAAGTCAGTACGGGGATGCACCTTGGGCGTACATTACAAACAAGGAGTTGTACCAGCTAGCACTTGCAGTCTTTAACGACTCTGGTGTTAAGAACCTTGCGAATAACTTTGAGGCACTTCGGTTACATGCAAAGGAAGGTCGTAAGAAGATCAGAGCTAATGCTAAGGATGTACATCAGTATACGTTGGATTCACTACGTGAAGCTGATTAAACATAACAATAGATAATAAAAAAGAAAGCCCCCAAGGAATCCAATTAAGGATACCAAGGGGGCGTTACCCTCAGGTATACATTACGTATACTTGGGGGTTATTTTATTGCTTGTCTTCAATAGCCTTAGCTACTGTCATTCGTCCTGATACTCGTTGAGCCTCAGCATGAGCCATAGCTTCTGCCTCTGAGAGACCTTCAGCAACTGCACCTGCATAGTTGTTATCCCATACTTTACTCAGGATAGCTTCATTGATCTCCGGTGTATACGCAAGTTTAGGGTCAAGATTAAACATCTCAACGTACTCCATGTCGTCAATACCGGGTACTATATTGTGTGATACTTTATCATTACTCATCTTTTACAAATACTCCGTCTACCATACGACCTGTTCGTACAGCTATTTTATTATATGCTTCGTCCATACACTCTGTGAGTGACAGACCCCAAAGGTTTGCCTGAACTGTCAGGGTGACTAACACATCACCAAGTTCATCACGTACCTTATCAATGTCCTTAGAGTACACTGCTTCCATGAACTCCACAGACTCCTCTTCAAACTTACCTAGTTGTTTCAACTTACGTTCCCTCAGGTCATGATCACCAACGAGATCCCCAAGGATCCCTTTGATGTGAGCCCAGTCAATTACTTTCTCTTCCAGTTCTTCAAAGATATTATACATCTGCTTCGTCCTCGTCATAGATAGCTGACTCTGCAATAGACAGGAAGACAAAGTTAGAAGATGCCTGTAAGCACCCCAGCATTGCCACATTGGTCATCTCACCATTGTATTTGGCTATTAGGTTGTTTAAGTCTTGCAGCATGTTGTTCTCTGCCACGTACTTGTCTGGGAATTGTGTTACATTGTTCATATTAGTTTCCTTAACAAAAGAAGTAATCAGACGACAGGATCTCAGATATATCTAAGGTTCCCAGCTCTGGTTGTTTAAGTGTGTAACCCTCTCGGGTTTCTAGTAGCATGTTCTCTATGACTGTGAAGAAGTTCTCACTGTTGTAGATCATAGCGAACTGCCACTTGGTGTGGTCTATTAGTTTATTTACATCACATGCATGAGTCGAGAATGAATCATGTATAGCACCGAAGTCTCCATCAAAGCTCTGGATAACTTTAGCCATGTGAGCTGCGTCCATTGAGTGAACGAAGTTAGGGCTACATCCAGATGCAAATGATCTCCTGCATGGTATCAAGTCACCACTAGGTGTGATGTATGGTACCTTAATGCTGTGACCTATCTGCCCAAGACCACGTATGGTACTGCGTACTGTGATGTTCTTCTGACGCCACACCTCATATAACACTGGGAATCCCGAGGGAGTTGTCCACTGTGTACATGTCTCACCTGTTGAGAGTATGTGGTCTGTCATCTTCTGAATAAACTTCATGGTCTTTAAGGGGCCTACGCAGGTGTCGTTGATAGCAAGTATAAGTTGCTTTGACAGAGGGGTACAGTCATCTTCAGTGATATTGTACTTCTTGTCATAGCCTTCTACCTTGCAGTCATAGTACATATTAGCACCAATCTTCTTCTGACCTGCTGAGTATGCCCTTGTCATAGAGCCACGCTTTGCTATACCTTTACGGATAGCTTTCATTGGGATCTTACGTTCATTAAACCAGTCAGGCATCCTGTCTATCAGACGCTTGGCAACTTGGACATAGAAGTCCTTCTGTATCTCACTAGGTACGAGAGAAACCAGTTCACCAGCTTGTTTGTCTTTAGATATAGCTGCCAGATGTTGCCATCCATTGTTACTCCCATCAACAGGTATAGGTAATCGACTCATATGTACAGTACGATTAGCCCTAGCTTTGTTATACCCACTGACGTCCAAGCAACATGCAAGGAAACTAACGGGCTTTTCTGCTTCTGTTCTGAAGCTCAAGCCATCCGCTAATTGGTTGATCCAGTCGAGGTTGTTTAGGGTCCACAGTTCTCGGTCCTTTAAGGTCATCTTGTCTACTGATATGGTAGAGAGCCCTTCTTCTTGCAGATAGGTTCGATAGTCCGCTGTTACCCATGTTGGTAGTTCCTCTAGTTCATATGATTGGTTATAGGAACAAGCTGTGTGTATACATAACCATCGGTACCCTGCAGTGTCCATAGCCTTAGAATCTGCAAACTCAAAGAGTCCTTTAGATACATCAGACCCTTGGAAGTTCAAGAAGGGTTCAGTGTAGTACACACGACCTCGGTAGTCACACTCAACCATTTGGTAGAAGTCGTGAGACCCTACCGCATGTATCTTTGCAATGACAAACTTCATCTCAATAGCCTTTGACTTAGCTTTGATTGACTGGTCCTCAAGATCTATGAACAATCCGAGGTTAGTCTCTAAGGCTTTGGCTAGTGTGTTGTTAAGTCTCCAAGGTGTTTGTTGTAGCTTGTTAAGAGCAGTGATAAATGGTGCTCCTATAAGCTGCTTAAAGTCCTCCTCTGAACTCATGCGCTTTATGTATGGACGTTTGGTGAACTCATTACGTAGTGATGTTATGTCCTTAGGTGGTGTGAAGGAGGTACCAATCAGTGTCTCCCTCTCGTACTCAGGTGGGAGATCTCCAAGCTCCGACCATGTGTCCATTAGTTGAATTATGTAAGGTGCTCTGTACCCTGAGTACTCTCTTTCAATGTGTATATAACCCAGTTGAAGTAGTGCTTCTAAGTATAGATCACCAACAGCTAAGATCTCCTGATGGTTAGTGTTTAGTACGCCTAAAGCAGACAGCACCTGTAAGCCTATCACAGTCGATGTAACGGTTAGTTTAAAGGGTGCTGATGATGACCTTCGGGACTTCTGATAAGCTGCCACAGCCCCTGCTACGGCCCTTACAGTTAGCTTCTCGTAAGTATAGCCATAAGGTATCATTGAAGACACCAGTCTGGCTCCCTCTGGAGGTCTACCACGGAAGGTATTACCCTCACATCTTTCTTTTATGTACTCCGTGATGCTGACTATACCAGCGGAGTTATCCAGTGTAGTCGAGGAAGTCCTCTTGTCCCTTGAGTCTTCCTGTTCCTGTGTCATAGTATGCTGAACCACAGTCTCCAGTGCGTCCTGTAAATCTGGACTTAAGTACTCTGAGTTTAATTGTATTCCGTTCATCTTCATCTTCTGCCACTAAGTTGCGTGAGAATGTAATTATATCAAAGCTGATCTGTTTGATCGAGCCTGAACCCTTTATGTCATCTATGGAGGATAGGTAACCCTCTTCAAATGATTTACCATTCTGAGACTTCCTCAGGTGACTGATCAAACCTAGCCATACATTATGCTTCTTAACTACCTTAAGTAGATCAGACATTATTGCATCGATAGCTTCGTTACCAGTCTTACCTCCGGCTCCTTCAGATACTGCTATTGTGATATGGTCTAAGATTATATACTCACAACCTAACAGACACAAGTTCTCGATCTGGTCGATTAGACTGGAGTCAGAGACTGCACCGTTGTGGTCAAGTAGTATCAATCTTTCATTACCAAAGACCTTCTCGTAAGCCTTACGTTCTTGATCAGGAGTAGGGTCCTTAGGTGCAAACATCTTAATGAACTTCTCTGCAGAATCCCCTATGGACTCCTCGAGAGATACCATACCAATGCTGTCCTCGGTCTGTTCCTCGATCTCCAGTACAATCTCTTTGATCATTGTTGACTTACCTGAGCCAGTACCTGATGTGAACAGTACAATCTCACCCTTACGCATACCGTCAAGCTTATCATTGAGTCCTTGGAGACACTTGGGGTATGGCACTGACTGCACATCCTTACGTGCAATGTATGCATCCCAGATAGCTTCACCTCGTACGATGGAGGCAGGTGTATACTTACGTGCATTGAAGACAGAAGACATGATTTCTTCGGGAGTAGAATCACAAGGGTCATTGGCACTTAGGGTAGCCACCAATGTCTTATCCCAGCCAATGATCTTAGCTGCTTCACCTACTGCCTTATCACCAGCCTCATCTTGATCAAACATTAGTATGACTTCATTAAATGACCTGAGCCATTCTCTGTTAGCCACAAGGATCTTCATGTTACTTGAGGATGGTAGGGATACCACAGGGTACGTACGCTTATACTTGTTAAGCATAGACTGCTGCACTGCTATGGCATCTAACTCACCTTCAGTTATGATCACCTTCAGGCCACCCGGTTGGAACTTAGACTGTCCGAATAACTCAAGATCCT
>Ga0307993_1000073_pt1 | contig 30425 bp, 50 predicted proteins | sample EllFjometagen260_FD_203163 | JGI IMG/M metagenome (GOLD analysis project Ga0307993, IMG submission 203163) | Marine microbial communities from Ellis Fjord, Antarctic Ocean - #260 | ecosystem: Environmental > Aquatic > Marine > Unclassified | place: Southern Ocean | collected 2014-11-02 | reverse complement strand
GCAAGCTTGGAGTTCTGGTACTGAGTTGGTGTCATGTGCTACGATATACTTCTTAGCAAGTCCAGAGTGTAGATCCAACTCTTTCGTCATATGATAAGCTTTGTGGATACTATCGATCAACAACATATCTACCTGTTGACCTACTGCACCTAGACCAGAACTATCAACTTCTTTCATAACAAGTTTAATGCCGTTCTCTCGTGCATAGTGTTCTGCATGGGGTTGACAGAATTTACGATAACGGCTCATGTCGATATCCACACCTTCTACATAATCAAATCCACTTAGAAGTGCATTGGCTAGTGTGCCACCTTGGTGCGTACCCAACTCACGATAGGAAGAACATTCAGATGCATAGAACTTGATTGCGTCATGTTGACCACAATAATCATCACCATGCGCACCTTCTTGACCACTACGGATCTCATCATAAAATTCTACCAAGTTCTTTACATGGCCTAGTTCAACATTAATCATATCGGTTCCTTAAAGTATTCGATGTTATCTATACCCTCATATTCTCGGTTGTGGGCAATAAAGATCTTATCATATTCTGGTAGTCTATCTATAACGACACTACGGTCTACTAGTGGCATCCCAATTAGTCATAATCTCCACTTCTCAACAGGTTTGTTAGCAATATCTTTCATCTTTGAGGTATCAAAGTCGCCCTTACCTCGTATTTGTACATGTACAAACTTAGTATCTTTTGTTCTTAAATCATTGATAGGTCTTGGATCACGTGTCTCTGGAACGTAGTTTACTGAGCTATTCCAAGTATAGTCTAGCAACCCCCAATTGACACCACACATCATTACATTCAAATAGTTCTGATCAAGTGTATAAAATCTAGGAAATCTACTAGCTCCGCTTATGTAATTACTAACCGATAAATCAAAGTTACCGACAAGAGTACGAAACTTCTTCCGTCCTTCTTTAGAATATAAAACGACACCAGAATTAAATACTCTTACTCTACCGTCTTCAGTTCTGGGTACAGACGCTCCATATGTACGTTTAGCCCATTCTGCCCACTCATTATCTCGTGCACCAGTAATACCACCAACATTGTATTTGGCTCTTGCCTCTGGTTGGTTCCATTCTTCGGCAATCAATACATCACGATCATTCATCTCATCAAAGATATTATCAGTAAGCCCATCAATAGGAATGATATCACAATCTGCAAATAGGATGTTGTCATACTTATCAAACTCAGGATCAATCACTGGACGAAATGCGCCATAGTATGGATTGCTCTTAATCCACCCCTGATTATCATCAAAGATATATTCAGCACCAATTCTCTTAGCATAATCTTTCATAAGAAGAACACCAGCCGCCACACCAGTAGTTACCTTACCCTCATAGTACTGATATATTAGATTAGACAATTTTCTTCAACTCCTCTACGTTCTCGCCTCTAGCAGGTAGTTTATCCTTAAGGAAGAAGTGAATGAAGTGTGCGTCTTTCAGAAGTTCATTGGGAATAGCAGTGTACAACGCATTAAACTTATAGTCTAAATGCTTTACCTTCATACCAGTCATATTAATGAATGTGTTGAGTAACGTCTGATCCGTAGACCATTTCCATGTGCCCTTACCATCAACGAATGCTTTAAACATAGGTTGGGTGATCCACTCTTTGGGTGACATACCATTTAATTGTTTTGAGAACGATTTATTCATAACCATCATACCCATGTTCATAAACGCACCACCATTAGGGTGATTGAAGTCGAAGTCCATACCAGACTGACCGTCAAGAGAACCATACTGCATTCTAGAATAGTTACGAATCTTATTAGCGTATTGAGGAGTTACAGGCATCTCACGTTCATAGACACCACCAAAGTCATGATCATCTAACTCGTCAAACACATTAGGGGAGTTCTCACGAATGTAGATGTCACTGTCGATGATAGCGATCTGATCATACTCAGGGAAATACTCAAAGGCATTCTCTTTCTCAAAGATGGGCAGATATCCCAAACGAGAAGCACCCTCACTACGGTTAGTAGTAAAGGGGTCTGGTTTGATAAACAGTTTAGGTGATGTCAGTAGAACATAATCAGCGTTAATGCTATCGGCATATGCCTTTACACTCTCGGTACACCAATTGTATAGGTTAGACGATTGCCCAACATATACTTGATAGATCAATCTTTTCATAACAAACTTTCATATTACTTCTTGGCGGCATTAGACTTGATAGCGGCGGCACCAAAGAATGCCGCAATTATTCCTGCAACTGCAATGAAGTACACACCAGCCATATCACCAAGGATCTTGGCGGCACTGTCTACTCCAAACACAACTGCTAGGATAACCGCAAATGGATAGCCCAACATTCCCACGAGACAGAACCATGCCATGGCTCTTTGGGCGTCTTCCTTCTTGTCTTCGTTCTCAAGACGGATTAGACGCTCTTGTCGTGCTATTTCTGCATCAGTAATGACACCGTCATTATTACTATCAGCACTATTAAGATCTGAGTCGACACACAGCACCTTTGGGGTTACGCCGAACGAATTCGGTTTTTCTGCTATTGGCATTGGCCTCTCCTATAATAGCTTTAGCAATGTCACAGGCTCTCGTCTTACGAGTAGACTGTTTTACAAAAGCTGTTAAACTATCTATATCACTTTTAAATGACTTTTTGTTCTTAAACATAATATCGTCAAATTCTGAGCGTAGGTTCAAGATGGAGAAGATGTTCATTTTCGTAGCTTCCAATCAGTCCAGTTGTTGATAGAATAAAATTTAGAGAAGACAAACGAGTAGTTCATCTTCCCATTACGCTTACGTTCCCACTGTTTAGCTGAGTGGGTTTTTAGCTTTGTCGGCCCAATAGAGATCAACCGTTTCAAGTAACTTGGGAACCCAAGTGTCACGGTGCTCTTTATATACAACAGGTTCATGTCCATCTACATCCATTATTGTTACTAGGTTTGTGATGGGCATTCCTGTACGCTCTTCCCACATAATAGCATATGCGGCTTCCTGTGCAAAGTAGCTTGTTACCCATTCACGTTTCTTAGGTCTTTTACTTGTTTTGAAATCAATTATACTAGGTACTCCATCAAAGTATCCAATACAGTCAACTCGTCCTGCCACACCAAGGTGTTTAGAATAGAGTGGAGCTTCTTGAATAAAGATGTCACCAATACGCTCATCTAAGATGGGCATAAGGTTCATCCAACTTTGTATCACATCATGTGTATATTTAGTAGGATCGATAGTTTCATTATCTAGGTACTTCTCCACAATATCGTGCACTGCCGTGCCTCGTGTGGAAGCCCGATGGGAAACCTTATTGGCTTCCTCATCTCCTACTTTTCTTCGCCATGCGGCAATCGAGTCTCGGCTAAGGATTGATAATACAGTGGTGATACTAGGATATCGATTACCTTCTGGATCGATATACGTTCTACCAGTTGACTTGGTTTCTGCCAGTAGGTCTTCATACCCTAAGTCCAATGGCGTGTGGTTGAACTTTCTCATTCTCTAAATCCTTCACTTTCTTTTCAGTGGGCTTAATTCGAAGGTCTTTCTCTAAAGCCTTAACCTTGTTTCGTCCCATTTTCTTATTTCTTGGATCATATCTGGCGAATTTAGCCATTACCTTACTCCGTTCATCTCCTTGGTCATAATATAATCTCGTACAATCCCTGATCGTACAATGTCTTTCCAATCAAAGTTTACAGTCGTGAAGTCTTTCATCTGCTCCAATAGGTTTAAGAAAGGGGGCAGTCCATTCTTCTCGTCCTCAAAGCGGAAATCCGACTGATGAAAATCTCCGCAAAAGATAATCTTACAGTTGTTGCCGATACGAGTGATAACTGAATCTAGCTCGTGAAAGGTCAAGTTCTGCATTTCGTCAACGACAATGATTGTGTCGTTTAGTGTGATACCACGAATAAAAGACGTACTCTCAAAAGAAACACTGTTAGCCGCTTGTAACTTCGTCCATGCTTGGTTGTCTTGAAACAACTCAGTCAGGATCCCCAAATAGGGTGCGGCATAGGCTTGCTTCTTTTCGTCTTCATTTCCTGGTAGAAACCCAATATCCCTTGTAGGAACAATAGATCTGATTACCGTTAGTTTATCATATTCTGTCTCTTTGTCAAGCACTTCTTCAAGACCTAAAGAGATTGCTAGGAACGTTTTACCTGTACCAGCAGATCCTGACAGAACAAGGTTATCACCCTCTTCCCATGCTTCACACGCCAATGCTTGGTTTTCGGTAATCGGTTCAAATTCAGCCATATTATCCAAACGTAGGATCATGCTCTTGGTAGTCTGTTTACGGCTCATATTTTCATTTTGCTTTCTCGACCTGCGTGTTTGTGCATTGATTTAGTCAAGTCTTTCCACCCATCAGAGGTCTTGGCAATAGAACCACCAACTGAAGATAGGATCTTGGGTGTAGATAAAACTTGGGTGTAAAGGGGGTTTTCAGATAGATACTCTGTAAGCTGAGACCAAGACATTACTGTGTCCCACTCTTCATCACTACTGGTATCTCGTATTGTATATACTGGCATGCTATGCTTCCATTATGTGTTACGCTTTTATATAGCTACGTTGTACTCTCCACCTTTGCTTAACAATGTTACTTTATTATACACACGTTAGGCAAAGGTGTCAAGCGATTCGTTTTTCCTAATTAAACTTAGCGTGTTCCGATACTACATCTGCGATATGTTGATCTATGAACTTTTTCTTTAACATGATCTTATGAACTAGATCAGTTCTACCCTTCTTCTCTAGTTTTTTTCCATATGTTGTAAGCTCACGACTGTCTCTTTTGAGACGTTCAATTTGTGCTGATATCATATTAGTAAGTTTTCCTTAAAGTAAAAAAGGTCAACCCACGAGTGAGACGACCTTTGTTATAGTTGTTATGGGTGGATATTCATTAGCCAGATGCATCCCTGAGTAAGCCAGGAAATGCTTCGTAAACTACCTTGCGGGTCAAACCTTTTACTGCACGTTTTTGATTAACCATATTGATCACGTGCTTGGCGTCTTCTGGATGAATTGACTCCAGAATTTCTACAAACAAGTTCTCTCTGCGGATGGGGGGCATGTTGTCCCCAGGACCACCTTTAATGAAGTTAACAAACTTCTTGTGCTGTCGGTGAAGGTTGGATGGTTCGGAACCATTTTTGTTGGGCGTATATGGTGGTGCGCCCACAGGCAAATTCCACACAATAGTGCTGTCCATAGTTCCTCGAATGATGTCCTTTAAAGGCCAAGATTCGTTCTTCTTAAGGATCTCGACACGATCCTCTTTAGTTGATGCTTTGACTAGGTCTTCAAGCACCTCATATACTAGTGTCATTAAATAAACTCTCCTACACTTTCAATTAATAATCTACATCTGTTAGTCAAGAGATAGTTAAGAACCTTGGTGTTATTTGCCGTAGGATCTTGGCTATCGTAGTTATTTATAATATCTTGTTTGACAACTTCTGGACATTCCTTCAAGTCGATCAACTTTCTGTTACGATGTATATTACGAAGCACTTCATCTCCCAATGCAGATGGATCTTCCATGAGCATTGCCTTCTTCTTGGCAGTCAGTGTATTCTGCCTACGCTCATCCACAAAGACATTATCATCAGACAGTACGTTAGGCACACCATCAGACGAGTCTCCCTTGAGGATGTGATCAGCTAGGAATAGTCGTGGATTTGGCTCCACTAGGAACTTTTTAGTAACCGTCGAATACTGCTTAACGTTCTTCATCGTCTGCAACTGCAAAAAGTCTTTATCTCCTGAGACGATCATGACAGGCTCGTGCTTGCCAAACTCTTGAGTTTCGTAACACAACTGAGCAATCGCATCATCGGCTTCACAGCCCTCTTGATGGATGACCTTGTATGGAAAGTTGTCACGAATGTCATCACGAACAAGATCTGAACAACGGTACACCTCATTCCAATCGACCTTGCTCTCATTACGAGTTTTCTTACGCTTGGCCTTATATTGTGGAAAGATCTCTCTACGAAAGTTATTCGTACCATTATCAGCAACAACACAGATCTCTCCATATTCTCGTTGAAACCTTCCACGATATATGCGGATTTGGTTAAGGATCATGTGCCGCATCGAATCCTCATCAGGCAACATCTTTGAGGCTAGAAACGTACTAATCGCAACAGCATTATAATCAATTAATATCATATGAACTCTTCCATTCCCACATCACGGTGATCAATAACGAAACTCTCTAACAGATTCGTACTATTAGCTTCGGTAACCCAAGTCATAGCTTGCTCATCTGTATAGAAGTAAGCTTCCTCGGTAACGTCATTATATAGCTTATACGTAGCCACAAACATTTTTTGTTTTAGTCCCATTCTTTATAATCCCCACTCTCTTCATTATATTCAAATCCCATATGGTATTCATGGGTCTCTTCGGTAGTCAAATTATCTACACGTGGATTTTGATGAGTACCATTAGGGTACTTGTGTGGGTTGCATCCCCGACGATAGTAGGAATCCATCATACCTCTGTCAAAAGGTCCACCATGAGTTGCGTCAAACTCTTGGTCTTTAAACGTTAGCGTATCCATTCGAATCACTCCTATTTGCTTTCACAACTAATATAGCATGTAGAAAATAGGGTGTCAAGACTAATCGTAACCTAGACGTGCCACCTTAGCGATCTCTTTGGCGTCTTCTTCTAGTCTATCAGACCAAGCAACATCAAAGCCTGTGAGCCGATAACAGTATTCATGGTTCCCCCACATGCGTTTAAGGTAACTGTTATAGATCTTTTCGATCTGATCTAAGTCATTTTGCTTGGGGATCAGGTGACCCTTGACCGCCCAATGCAGTTCGTTAGCCATTTTAACGTCTACCATTGATCATTTCCGGGGCTAAATGAGAAACGTGCTTTGAATGGCACTTTAACCCTATGAATTCATTGTAATAATTAGGGTCAAAAAGTACGTTTTTCTCGAATTGTTCTTTAGCTTCCATATAAGACATTTCCCCCTTACTGACACACAAACGCACGATAGAACGTCTAAAACGATCTCCACTATGTTCGGTCAGTATTTGTTTGATTGCTTCGTTGGATCCATAGTAATCCATCCAGTCGGATTCTTTTACTATCACACGTTTACGGTTCTTTCCCTTAAGTGGTGGCAACCGCCTAGTAGACCAAAAGTTCTTCTTGCCGATATACTTCATACCGTTAGCGGTATCAAGGATCTCATACACAAAACCCACCCACGATGATAACTCATCAGGGGTGGGCTTAAATTCTTTATCTTCTAATAACCACATAATTCACCTTTTCATTACGGTGTTATTTAGTCATATTCTAACTCTTCATATCCTTCTTCTTCCATAATGATTGGATAGCCACACATAGGACAGTGGCAAGGAACTTCTCCTGAGAGTACTTCTATCAAAGTTTCCTCTTCACAGATCGTACATTCGTGTTTGATTGGTTTCGCCATTTACGCCTCACATGCCACACAGTTCATGATATCTCGTACCAATTCCTGGGCTGGGTTAGCTGATCGTTGGTAATAGAACGTCTTGACGCCCAACTTCCAACCTTCGATAATCAAAGCATTGACATCTTTTGCTGGTACATCGGGATGGATCAGAATGTTCAAGCTCTGTGCCTGATCGATATACTTCTGTCGAGCACCTGCTTGCTGTACAATGACCAATGGTGCAATCTCTGAAAATGTCTTAAAGACAGCTTTCTCTTCATCAGACAAGAAGTCTAGTTGTTGTACGGATCCACCGTGCTTCAGAATGTCCAACCAAGTCTTATCATCATTCTTACCATGCTTTGTCAGAATATCATCAAGATATGGGTTGCGGTATGTAAACTTACCTTTAGCCAAGTCTTTGGTGAAGTAGTTAGAAGCCAATGGTTCGATAGAAGGTGACACTTGACCTAAGATGAAAGACGAACTTGTTGTCGGAGCAATTGCACATGTAGTCAGGTTGCGCATACCATAACCAAGCATACCTTCTGGTTCACCATATTCAATAGCAAGTTCTTTAGATGCCGCCCAAGAACGGTCTTGAATGAACTTAGAGATCTCAACAGTCAGGATGTGTGCATCAAACGACTCAAATGGGATCATCTTAGACTGTAGGTACGAATGCCAACCAAGTTGACCTAGACCCAAAGCTCTCCAACGTCGAGCAAACTTGTTAGACGAACCCATGAATGCAACATCATCAGTCTTCTCAATATATTCTTCCATGACAGCATCAAGGAACCAAATCATGGTCTCAACAGCGTCTGTCTCTTTCCACTCATCATACTTCAGTACGTTCATAGATGCTAGGTTGCACACAAACGATTCATCTTCTGAAGATGGTAGTGCAATCTCTGAACATAAGTTAGATGCCCAAATCTTGATACCCTGATCACGCAATGCTTTTGGTGCGGCATTATTAATCGTATCTTTAAAGAACAAATAAGGATAGCCACTCTCACGGCGTTTGCGTAGGATACGTGCCCAAACAGTACGCTTGTCCTGATCACCGTCGATCATAGACTGCATCCACTCATCACCAATACAAACACCAAGGCTTAGATTGATGATAGAGGATCCCTCTTCACGTGCATCTAGGAACTCCATGATGTCAGGAGATTCAACATCAAGATATGCCGCCATGGATCCACGACGAACATTACCCTGTGCCACAACATCAACTGTTGTTTCCCATAGGTTCATAAAGTGTACAGGACCATCGGCTGTACCACCACTCTTAATAGGAGAACCTCGGTGACGTAGCGCACCAAAGTATGCAGATGTGCCTGCACCCATCTTAGTCTGCATACCAACTTCTGCAACCTTAGCTAGGATCGATGGCATGTTGTCCTCTACCTTAACCCCATTACATGAGATTGGTAGTCCTTTACTTGTAGCATAGTTTGCCCACACAGGAGAAGACAACGAATAGAAGCCACGACTCATATAGTCGTAGAACTTATCAGCCCATCCTGTGCCTTCCAGGCCAAGAGATTTCTCCCCAGCCTGTGCAATATTTCTTGTTCTTTCTTCAACGGTCATATTACCGTCGATGTATCCACGGCTCAAAAACTTCCGTGAATCATCATTTGCCCATTTGAAACCCATCATATATCCTCTAAAATAAATCGTCTGCGGAGATGCCTTTACCCTTTGCATACTCAACAGGTCTCTTCTGAAAGAAGTCTGTCATGTTTGCGCCAAATAGTTCTTCATCAAACCAGAACGTTTGCTTAATGTGATCATCGTCATAAACGATTTCACTGCTATCTATGCCAATCGAATCCATGCTATCTGACATGCGTTTCGCAATGAAAGACTTTAGGATATCAGCACTTAGACCATCGGCGGTGTGTCCGTCCATAATCCATTCAATAACTTTACTCTCAGCCTTCAAAGACTCAATGCACTCATGCTTGATACGCTCTTCTAGCTCTTCGTCAAACAGTTCTGGATACTCTTCACGCAATGTCTGGATCAGCTTGATGCCAACTTGAGCATGCAACATCTCTTCGTTACGTGTGTATTGTACTTGTTGTGCACAGTCCTTCATTACCGCTTTGTTGCGATTCATGTGCATGATAATGTAGAACTGTGAGAACAAACTAACATTTTCCACGAACAATGTAAAGAGGATAATTGAGTAGATGTACTGCTTTCGGTCATCAGCATATACTTTTTTATTGTATTTACGTAGGTAATCTACACGACCCTTTACGACCTCTACATTGAGGTTCTCTTCGAATACATGGGTGAGGTGTAGAACATCTAAGATCTTTTCATAAGCCATGTTGTGAATGACTTCTGAGTTCGCCATAGCGTAACCTAGATCTTTAATTGATGGATGTGGTAGGTTGTTACCCACGTCTGCCCAAAATGATTTAACCGCAATTTCAATCTGTCCAATAGCGGACATTGTTTTGACAACAACTTGTTGTTCTGCTGGAGTTAAATCATTTTTGAATTGTGAATAGTCTGAGCGGAAATTGAATTCTTCGGGTGTCCAAAAGCCTTTCCAAATCGCTTCAATGAACTGTTTAGTCCAAGGGTATTGATCAGGCTTTCGTGAGATTTGTTCTTCGAACAACATAAAACGGCGTCTCCATAGAAAATGGGATGAGAGAATACTCATCCCAGTTGGTAGTAGTATATAGCATGTTGGGTAGTTTGTAAATAGCTAAATGTAGTAGATAATCAAATTAATGTACTACATGTGACACTAAGGCTCAGATGGTGTTAGAGCTTCTTCATAGTAGCCTACAACAGCCTGTGTGTCTTTGATATATCGACGTAGATCCCCAATACCCAAGGCAAGGTTTTCATATCCTTTAGGTGTAATAGCAAAGAAGACTGGTTGTCCAGTATCGTTTTGAACTCTCGCTAGGAATTCCTCAACGTTATCTCCGTTAACCACATACCAATCCACAGGTGGCATTGATACACCTTTGGGACGTGCTTGGATAGGCACAGATTGCTTCACAAACTCTGTCTGTGTAATGATTTTTGGTTCGATTAGTCGAGACGCCGCCCCGCAGTTAATCAGCAGTAGCGGTGCTGTCAACAGGAGGAGATGTCTCAGTTTCAATTCTTTTAATAAGTTTAGCGACTGCATTGTCAACCCTTTCTTCCAAACCTTGTGGGTTTGTTATAGCTTCCATAGTTAAATCAATCTTCGAGAACTTGTTTCTCAAAGCGTCCAAGTGCACCTGTGAGTTCTGTAGTGCTTTAGATAGGTTTGCGTTCAATTCTTCATTACGTTCCGCATTCTCTGTCATCGTTTTGATTGTGTTAGCTTGTGTGACCGTAACGGCCTCTAGCTTCACATTGTTCTCACGAAGAGTATTCATAGTTTCTTGGCTCCATAGGTAGTATTTGTAACCACCATATCCAGCCGATCCCATAATCCCCACGACTATAAGAAATAGATATACTTTAATCATAACTCAATCCTTCCACAAACTTCCTAAACCGCTTTAGCAGTACAGGCTGTTTCTTCTTTGAATGTCTTTTGTCAGTTACATTGATCTCTTTAGGCTTAGGCAATGCATTCGGTGCCATGTCCACGCCACCATGAGCGATAGAGTTAGTCGGCGCATCTTCTTTAATCATCTGATTAGTTCCCCTGCCGTTATATAGATATTTTTACCTGTTCTCATATGAGTTACCTCATAGATGTCTAATCCTAGAACTTCGCCAACAGGGAATGTATCTTCTTTAATTCGTACTTGATCTCTTTTGATAACAACTTCATCACAAGTTTCGTTGATTACCTTACTTCCGTTCACCCTAAACACTCCGGGAGACAGTTGCTTGTTTTCCAAAACAAACCACTCGCTGGACTCTGCTACCATATCAACTGGATCTATACCACTCTCTTTGAGGATCTTGTCAAAGCAGGTTACTCCATACTTCTCCTTTAAAAGGAATAGTGCGGCGGCATATGAGCCAAATCGTTTACCAGGCAAAAGCCTCTTGATGTTGAACACGAGCTTATGAAAAGCATTATAAACATTCTTGTCTTCTGGTGTGACTGCTTTCTTTATAACTTTTCCCGAACCGTCAATAAGACCTGCTTCGAACGCACCTGTGTTTTCCCAAGGCGTGGTTAGTAGCCTCAGAAAACGCAAGGTGTATACTAGATCTCCTGCTCTGGATAGAATGCCCATTTAGATGTTCCTCAACCTTTCGACCACTTGTGGATCCATAGGCGTATTTGTTATTTCGTCGTTTTTAATGTATCTTAGAAAAACTAAGAATGGTTTTATCACACTCATCTGACTATCCGTCAGTTTAATCTTCAACATATTAACACCCGGCGTGACACCAAACACATTATGAATGACTATCAAGTGATTGAGTATTAAGCGGTCAGCTAGGTAATCTGTTTCGATATACCTATTCACCAACCGCTTAATATACTTAAGTCGTTTTAAGTCCTCTATGAATTCCTCATGATCTGAACCAAGTGGATTGTAGTAATGCTTGGCGGCATATAGTGGGATGTTATCCTCAGTTAATTGCATTTCCATAGATTGTTCACTTTGATTAGGAGAATTTATTAATTGCTTTCTTAACACTATCTATCAAAGTTTTTCTACCCTTTCGGCGGTCAAGTTCGATACCATTTTGACGCCCAAGAGCCTCAAGTTGTACCTTAGTCATACTTTCCAAGTCGCCTGCAACAGGAGCTTCAGTCAACATAGAAGGTTCTGGTGTTTGTGGAACTTCCACGATTACTTCTGGTTCACCGTTCATATGGCTCATGTACTCATCTACCTGTTCTTGAGTGAAGCGCATAGGCTTCAAGATTTCTCTACGTGCATGGTGTTTCCAACCACGTACTGTTGGAACTGCCTTTGAGCACCATTGTGGGGGTTTAATCATTTACATCCTTCCTTCTGGCTTATCCGCCTTCAAGTCGCCTTGCTTATTGTCGTTTGGACGAAGTGGAGCGGCTTTCATTGGGTTATCAATAGCATGTTTATTCTTAGCCATTGCAATTGTAATGTCAGCTTTATCCGCTTGCTTGTCTGCCGTGCCCATCTTCTCATGGTCATCAACAAACTTCTTTTCTTCACCAGATTGATTATCTTCTGGATCCATAGCTTTAACAGAGTTCTTAGTTTGGTCACCACGCATCTTTTCCATGATGCGATTGTATACAGTCCACTTAGTATTTTCTGTTTTGGTTTCTGCTTTAGGATTCATAACAGCCTTCTCAGCACCACCCTTTTCAACTTCAGGATTCTTTGGGCAATCCTTAGCATGGTTCTCTGTAGATCCATCACATTCGTTACAAGGAGTAGTTTCATCCGATTCTTCGGTGTAAGCTTTAAGAGACTTACGGCGACCAGATTTCACATGGCGACCCATAGCATCAGCATGAGCTTTATCTTTTGCACGTTGAATTTTAATGGAGTCTACACCAATCTTTGGAGCACGTTTGCGACGAACGGCTTCTTCAAGATCGTCCATTGCTTCCATCAGATCGTCATCCACAACTTCATCACCCGCAAAGGATTCCATGAAGTCTTTGACCTTCTTACCTTTGATGATCAGAGTAGTGATTGCGGTAGTGGAGATCCACTTGATGTCAGCATTAGCCAGTTGGATGAGTTCTTCATCACCAAACTTCTTGACCATTGCACTCATCTTGACTGCATTGTCAGTAGAGATACGGTCACCAGTGGTCTCGTACTTCTTCTTCATGGCATCGATCTGCTTAGGGGAAAGACCTTCAGTGAGATCTGTGTCCTCTTTGGCAATAGATTTGCCAACAGCCTTACGGCGTTTATGAAGATACTCATCAGATTCGTCTTCATCACCATCGTTGTCGATATCTTTATCTTTACGATCTGCGAACTTCTTCTTAGCGGCTTTAGGATCTGCTTTATCCAGACCTTCGCCATCATCGGACTTGTCGTTAGAAGCATCTTCTTCTACTTCTTCCTTCTTGTCCCACGGTGCCTTCTTAAGAGACACTTTATCTTTTGGTTGAGCATCTTTAGCGGCTTTAGCCAATGCTCTTTGCTTTAGTGTAGCTTCTTGGACTTCTGCGTATGCATCGCCCAATCTGTTCATTACATCTTTTTCCATGTGTGTTTTCCTTTTACATCCACAATTGGGCGGCAATTGATCCTGAGATAGCAACAACTGCTACCCAGAATAGTTTGTTAATGAGACCTACAGTTGCGGCATTGTCCGCAACCGATTTCTCTATATCATCCAGTTTCTGACTGAACTTATTCATTCTATCATAATTTGCAGAGTTCTTCAACTCCATTTGTATCAATTTTTCTTCGGTTCTTGCGATAGCAATTAGTGCGTCAGACAGTTTATCTATCTTCGCTTCGATTCTATCTAATCTGTGCAAATCATTTGGCATGTGTTAATCCACTTTTTCCATTTTTATGTTAACGTTTTTACTGTTTTGGTCTTGCGGATTTACGTCCATGACGTGTACTCCAGTATCGTTCCCCCCGCTTATTTGGGGGTGGAGGATTTGTACCTTCTTGTATATAGTTATCGCCAAACCGAACAGGAGTGATGTCACTAGTATCATTGTCAACATACACACCATAGTCTTTATTGGCCTTCGGGGTTCTAAACGGATCATTTAGTTTAACCTTTCTACCTTGATATTCCGCTTCTGTTATAAAACTTGCAAATGAATATTTGGTATCTGGTTTGGCTACATCTTCCTTAACATGTCCGCACACTTTACCACTAACCTTCTCCACTGACTCCAACCATTGACGTGTTCGTCCTTTGGCTGTGTCAACAATCAGGTAGTTAGCACCAAGCATTGAGATAGTTCCTACCTCATCACTTTCTTTAATAATTACGGTATCTCCGAGCGAAAAGAGATCTCCATTTACAAAAGCTTCACGTTCTTCAGAGACTGACTCTAGTTCTACGTGATGCCTAAACGATGCTTCTTCCTTAATGCCCATAGCATTACGAATATCGCTGAATAGCTTTTTCGCATCTGGATTACTTAAAGGTTTGGGTACACCCTGTGAAAATGTGGTGAAGTCGTTGGCCTTCGCACTTCCACGTTGTTTGCTAGAACTTTCTAAATCTGGATTTTCGCCAGCCGATACGACTGTGATCTTCTTAAAGTTATAGAAACCATGTCTACCCTTGACACCGTTATACTTTTGTAGTAGAATCTCGAATTCGTTTACACGCTCAGATCCAACAGTCATCACAACAGTCTTAAAACCCTCATCATATAGCACAGTTGCTACATCTATAGGTTTCTTAACTTTAGTGTTGACCATGATCTGTCGAGCATGCTTGGGAAACATCTTTCGAGCATACTTAATCTTTTCTTTGTACGACAAGGGGTTCTTGTTCTTGTCTTGACTTTGTGACAAGTAAACCCTATATGGATTCCTACCCGCTTTAGCCGCTAGTTTATTCAATAGTTTGTCATGATCAATAGTCGGAGGATTCATTTCACCAAAAGTAAAATGAACAGCTTGCTCCTCTTCGACTAAGAACTGGCTAAATGATGCGAATGCCATAAATGTTACTTTCCACGTTTTCTTGCTATTTCTGCTTTACGCACATCTTTCATCATACGCTTTGCTATATTATTTATACGTGGTCTCATCTTGTCTAAACGCTTTTCGATCTCAGCCTTACGTGCTGGAGTCATGTCCTTTTTAGGACCATCCTTAGCAATCTTAAGAGCCATTTGAGTACGAGCCTGTCTTTGGGCACGTTTCTTCAACTTATCTGTAGAAGCAATCTTATTAGCGGCTTTACGTCTGCCCATTGCCATCTTGGTCTTGTTCTTACGAGCGGAAATACCCCGATCACGGCGTTGCTTGATATTTAGAACCTCATCCAGTTCTTCATTAGGAAACATCATAGCCGTTGCACGTGCAGTAGCTTCTGGTGTACCCTCTTGGTGTACGTTAGGATCATAATCCTCATCAAATTTGATGTGACGAATACCTTCTTCTACAGGATTGTCACGCATGCGTGGCTCTCTACGGTTCTCGCCCGGATCTTCAAGACGTAGGTTCTTAGGATCGTTGTTCAAAGGATCGTTGTCCTTGTGTCCAACGTCTTTCCCCTTGACGTTCATCTTCTTAGCCATCAAACGTCGAGCTTTATTACGAGAAGATCTCTTCTCGATTTGCTCAGGTTTACCCTGATAGTTTTCGTATTCTTTGGCATAGTTTCGTTCTAAGAACAACTTAAACGTTTTCATTTAACACTTCCACCTTCTAAGCGACATTGCTTTACGAGTTGGTCTACCCTTCTCGTCTTTCATAGGACCCTTCATTCCACTCATACGAGCACAGAATGATTTGCGGCGTCCAGCATCTTTACTGCCTGCTTTAACTTTGCCTGTAACGGCTGTTTTGAGTTTACTTCCGGGGTTCTTACGTCTATAGGCGGCGACACCTTTAGGGGTCATACCAGCACCATCTTTGGTTGCTATCTTGTGTCCCTTGGAATCTTCTCCACGAGCTTCTCGTATTGCCTTAAACGTTTTCATGTTAACGTTTACTTTTTTGGTAAGCGTTGTACTCTTTACGGCGTTCTGCTTCGGCTTTCTTTTTTGCTGGAGTATCCTTTGACATGGATCCAGTCTTAACAACACCAGAGTTCTTAATACGATTGATAAGCTTCAAGTTCTCATCAAGAGATTCTTTGTACATATTCAATTCGTACTTACTGCCCATGTTATAGACTTGTACTTGAATAGCACCCCTGTCACCCTTTAGGCGATAGCTGTTTGTCTTACCATTTCCTGGCTTACGTGGACCAGAAGCAACCTTGTCATCAATTTCACTAGGCTTAACGGTAATTCCGTAGTTCTTTTTGGCAGACGCATATGCGTGTTGCATAGCACCAGAGAAGTCTTTGTGGTAAATTTCGTATGGAGCTTTTACAGACTCAACAAATCCTTTGTCGCCCTGCTTCTTGCCATGGTTCATGACCTTTTTACCAAGAGGAGTAAGGTTACCCTTCTTGTCATACATTGTATTGACAAGCTTCTTTTCGGCGGCAGTGAGTTCTTGTACTACTTCTACCTCTTCTTTAGGCACACAGTTAGGAACTTCTTTTCCACCCTTTTTCTTCATACCAATTTGTTTGTGACTATCCCAACAAGGATCGTCCTTCTCATTAGTTGCCTTGAATTTAAGGTTCTCTAATAGCTTATCTTTGAATGTCATTTTAGTCATCTTTCCCAGAAGTTCCCATATCTTACGTTGTTAAGACTATTTATAAGATTTAATTTGGCTATTTTTTACTGATTCGACAGGCAAAACCTTACGTGCTTTCCGAAGTTTGCGGTACTCTTCGGACAGGTGTACGGTTACACCACTCACTATGTTGTGTGCGGCCTTCGTCCTGTTTACTACCCCATAGAGTTGCTCTTGAGATGGTATTGAATAAACGGATCCTATTTTCATACGCTCTTTACCTCAAACAGTTCGTGAAGATCTTTGACGTTATCTAGGCTGTATCTAGATTTGACGTGAGATTTCAATCTACCCTGACAACGATAACCAGCACCAACAACACGATAGGTTTTATCACCAATCGTGCGTACTTTACTGCCTGATGCGCCTAATCGAAACTCAACGTCGATAGCTCCTTTTAGCTCAGGTACGGGTAGTCTCAGGGGATTTTTGCCAAGATAGAATAGACCTGCGCCACCAATCTGAATGTAATAAACATTCTTACGATTGTATGCCTTGGCAATGTTCTTAGCATCGGGAAATGATCGTGTGGCATTCATTTCTTTTAACAAGCCCGCATTCTTGGCGGCAATCCAAGCTTCTTTAGTCACCGAACCAAACGGTATTGTATACGGCACTTTGCTATGAAGTTCTTTGGGTTCTTGTTTACGAATGAAGTCCACCCAAACCTTGAGTGGAGCATCTTGCACTTTAGCGGCTTTCATAAAGAATGGGATAGCATCAGCATCAACTGCATCAGGCTGAACAAGAGTACATGTCTTTTCATTACTGTCTATTCGTATAGACGTACCACCCATCTGTGGAAACATGTCAAGCTTGACCTCAATATTGAATTGCTCACCTCTGTAAGTTGCTTCAATATCTCCTGCGCCTTGGTTACTGAACCCTGCACCATTAACACTACCAACATCTAATCCATCAATCATGGCGGATTTCATGATATCAAAAACCTTTGTTTCGTAATCTAAGGCTCTTGATCCTGTTGGTTCTTCTAGTGGCGTTGCTAATATCAACTCACTTCTCCTTGATAAGTTGATACTATTTATACCATCTACTTGCGGCGAATAAACACTTTATTACCGATACTCTCTACATAGAATTGGTATTGTTCGAAATTGTCAACCATAAGATCTACGTTAAGAGTTTTTATAGTAGCTTGCAGAGATACCATCTCTGCTTCGCTAACATCTTCGGCATATAGATCTGGATCACGTTTGTCCATAATCAGTTTCATAACATATCCCCTATGAAGCCAGTGCGTATTGCACTGCCTTCTCTGCCGCTTTCATCTTGCGGTTTTGGTTTGCGCCGAACCACTGGCTGTGGAGACGATTTTCTGCATTACGACCTTGAACGTGGTCTGTAACATAAGTTACTGAGTTGAATGCTTGCCACCAAGATCCTTCGGCGTAGTTGGCTCCCGGTTGGCTCTCTAACACATCATAGCAGTTCTTTGCTTGACGTGACAGATCATCAACTGTCTTCACTGAGGCAACCTTACGCTTAGTGTCAGTGTGTGGGAACACATCGTTGTAGAAGTTGATGAGGTCTTCGGCACCGTAGCGGCGTGATCCAATGAACTGAGCCATCTCTTTATACTTCTCAAACTTCTCGTGTGCGATACCCAAGTGCTCTTTAGCCTGTTGCGGATCAAAAGCTTTACGGTGTGACACCTTCTCAACACGCTTATCGTTAGCGTTAAGAGACATAGTCAATGTGTTGTTGCATACCACACGAACAGGTGTGAAGCGCACATCGATTGACTTACCGTACATGTGTGGATTGGAGAACAGCAAGAATGATTCTACTGTATCATCACCAAAGACATCGAAGCTTTCCTTGACCTTAGCCAAAGCCCATACCTGTTGACCACCTTTAAGCGATCCCGCAGTATGCATCTCCATATCTCCTGCGGCAATGTATTCCGCAAAGAATTCAAACGCAGTCTCGTTCTGCACAGGGTTCCAATTCTCTCCAACATTGGTCAGAACTGAGTTATCAGATGTACGGATCAGGGACTGTTGTCCTGTCTTGATCTGTTGACCGTTAACGTTCACGAATGAATCGTGCTTCTCGACGTTCCAATCAAGACCCGCTTTTTGCATCATCTGAACAGGAGTGAGTTCGTTAGATACCTGAGTACCCAAGCCATGCCAAGGCGTATCGCCCGCATAAGCCATCTGAGCAACACCGTCGATAATTTCTACTTCATGTGACATTGTATTTCCCTTCACTTGTTTTCATAACTAATATAAACAATATAGCATATTGATTCGGAGTTGTCAACCCCTAATCGAAGAAGTTTCCTTCAACCCAATTAAAAGCATTAGTGATCCCAACTTGGAACCATGCGCCATCTTTAGATCCTGCAAATTTCCACAGGAGTTCTTTGTTGGCGGCTTCCATGGCACGGCTACAAGTTCCGTGCTCTTCAGTAAAGGTTACCCCATATGCGTTGAATGTATAAGTTTCCATAATATATCTCCTAAGCGAACATTGGTTGCATGTTTGAGAACACGGCGTTGTAGGCATTTACTTCGTATTCATAGTTCTCAAAGAATTCGTCATCTTCATTACCTGATGCACAGTGCTCTTCCCAACAACGGTTCATAGCTTCCATACCTTCAAGAGTATCGCCACGACCATGGCGTTTCATAGTATTCCAACCCTCTTGGAAGGAAACTTCGTCTTGGTAAAAATTAGGAATTCTAAACATGTGATTCTCGCTTTCTTTGTTTCTATACCATCTTTGTACCTGATTCGATATCAAGTGTCAAGCATATTCGACAATTTGTAGAAGTTCTGTCACCAAACGCTTACCATAGGCGGTAAACAAGATACCTTGCTTCCAAACCCAACCTTCTACACACTGACTGTTATGGAATGTCTCAGTTTGGGTCATCCACCGTAGAGCACTTTCACGATTGGGGGCACCAAGCTTCATATATGCTTTGATGTCTTGCTCTACCTGTGCAACAGCTTTCAACTCTTGTACACGATCAAACTCAGCATTAGATGCCAACTCTTCGCAAAGCTGATCCCAACGAGCTTGCTTTTCAGCAGGTGCCATTGAGTTCCAGTTATCCATGATTACACCACGAGGGCGGAAGCCATAGACTTCTTTGTGAAGGTCTGAAAATACATCATCGTCATACATGATTCGCTCTCCTATTTGCTTTCATAACTAATATGACACAAAGGAGTTTAGCTGTCAAGTCTTATTTTGTGGTTGCTCTAAAGATGCCATCCCAATCTTTTGGGAGATCTTGTGTCTTCATATACTCACAACGTTCAATCCAGATGTCATAATAGTCATCCATCTTGCCTTCGAACTTACCCTTCATATCTTTACAGATGTGGATAGCTTGGTCAAAGTGCTGTGTTGCATAGAAGTTATGCATGGTGTTGTGATTGAGCATATCCACACCATGTTTGTTAAGGTCAATGTCTAATACCGTATAAATCGTTAACCCTACAGTCTTACCCTTAACGGCAAGATTGTCAAGTTGTAAATAAAAGAAATCATTTTGCGTTAGGCTGTAGGTATGGGGTCCCACAATTAACAGAACCCCATACCCTTTGCATGCACTCTCTAGTCGAGCGGCTGTACTGACACTGTCTCCGAGGATATCATAGGAGTGTCTGGCTGTAGAACCCATCTCCCCAATATAACCAATGCCAGTATTAATGCCAGCGCCCATACCGACTTGCGGTTTACCTTGTTCCATAAGTTTTTCATTAAATTTCTCCACTGCTTTTAGCATGTTTAGTCCAACCTGTACCGCAGTCTTTGGATGACTGGGATCTGGGATTGGAGCGTTATGTATGTGCATAGTTGCGTCACCAATATATTTAATGATCATTCCGTTGGCATCTAGCACAGGTTGTGTAATTGCATCCATATAACTGTTCATCACTGTTGTCAAACCTTTAACATCATCTCCGAACGATTCACCCAATGGGGTGAAACCTCTAAGATCAGAAAATACAATGCTTACTTTTTTCTTCCGACCTTCTTTAATTAGTTGTGGGTTCTTCTGTAGGATCTCCACAACTTCTGGTGAAGCATATCCACCAAACTGTTTCTTAATAGCTTGTTTCTCTAAGAATTCTCTAACAAACTTAATACCATATACTTGTAGTGCTATGATTACAAAGACAATGGTAGGTGCTGTCACATCTATTAGCATCTTCTCCGTGTTATACATGTACATAGAATATGGTATGACAGATCCGATAAGAGCACCTGTCGCAATCAGTCCTACTATCATCCATTTGCTTAGTGCAATTAGAGCCAAACCACCAATCACAATAGCAAGTAGTTCCGCCATTGGTGCCCAATCGGGACGTTGGATGTTAGTTCCATTAAACATTGTACCTAGAACTGCCGCTTGGACTTCCCCTGCGTATACAGATCCCATAGCGGTTGGAGTAGGATTGGCTATACCTGCGGCTGTCACGTCAACGATAACAACTGCACCATCAAAGTTTGGTAGATCCGTTATGGACACTCTCTTACTCTTTTGGCTCCAATCGATCCAGACACGACCTTCACTGTCAGTCGGGATAATACCGAACTGAGGGATCCTCATCTTCTCTATGCCGTTGGGTTGTAATTTGATTTGAAAGCTAATGTCTCCTGCAAGAACACGTAATGTCTCAAGTGCTAGGCTAGGATATAGTGTACCGTCAACCATTGCTACGGTTGGCATACGTCTAACCACACCATCTATCTCTGGTTCTGTACTAATGATCCCTGCACCAACAGAGTTTTGTTCTATGATTGGGACGTTAGCAATTATACCATCGTATGGAAGAATTGCATGGATATGTTCTGGATTGATAATAGCCGCACCAGGATTGATAGGTTCGTTCTTAGTTTTGTCTGATGGGCGTGAAGCTAGGACTACAGGATAATCGTATAGAATATCACCCATATATGCATCACCACCTAGACGATCTTCTTCTGGCATCATGATTGTCCAAATCACGAGACCAGCACCCGAATCATATAAACCTTTTATTATATCACCATAAACGTTTCTTGGAAAGGGGTATTGCCCATATTTGTTTAAAGCTTCTTCATCTATCTCTGCAACATAGATGTTATTATCTACAGGCTCTTGGTTAATGATCAGTTGATCAAAGTAGTTTAGTCTAATGCTTTGCACAAAGTTAGATGGATATACAAATGTATATACTAAGATTGCTAAGGTTAAGATTGCCCACCAAGGACTCAATAGTTTCTTCATTAGTTACCGTTCTGACTTATATTAAGAGCACAACCAGTATCTGCCCAACAACTTCCATTAACTGTATATGACATACTATTAGTTCCATATTGCGTTGAGTTGATATCCGCTATTGCCATACTTCCTGTTGTAATATTTATACTCAAATAATGGTTACCAGATCCTGTCTGAGATATATCAAAGTCGTGGGGTGTGCCATCCATATCAAGATATGCATATTTGGATGCTCCTGTCTGCATCAACGCCACATCGTTTTCATCACCGTCAACGATGATCTCTGCCTCATGGTTCTCTCCATCTTGATTTACATTTAGAACAAAGTCATCACCTATCTGTGTGATGTCTAAGTCATTAGCAAAACTAGCGTTGCTGATAAATGTCAATAGAGTTGCCAGTGTTATCCCCCAACCTGTAGTCATATAACTCCCAATCGTTCTGTTGCAGATCTATAGTATAACCATATGCCTGATTTAATCTTAGTTGTACGAAGTTTTCTCCGCTATCATTTCTTCTAGAGAACACCCAATTAGGTGTTTGGTTTAGTAAGGAGATACCTGTCAATGGATCTAATCCATATATATTCGCTTCCTGTCTCAGTAGCATTGCATTCTGATCAGCAAGTTCATCACTAAACAATCTCTTTAATGCCTCATTCAATTGATCTAACATATCATACAGTAAGTCTTTAAGGTAGTCTACGTCCAAATCAAGTTCAGTAAGCCAAATTCCCTCTATTGAATCAACTAAGGCGTCATAGTCCAACCCCTCATACTGTAGAAAGTCTAACCCAAGGAAGTCTGCGGCCTGTCGTTTCTCAATTAGAATTCTGCTTTGCTCTTCAAAGTATGGATTCTGCTTACGTAGGATCAGCAGTTGGTTGATCATGCTTTCATCAATATCCAACAAAAGTGGTGGTGTTGGTTTATTGTTACTAGTTGATGCTACCGTAACTTGGAATGCTTTATTAAGTACGACAAATCCAACATCCGTCTCGACTGTTATCTCTCCTGTGTAGCACATGCCTGCTGTATCACAACTTGGAAGTAATGTGACCATACTACCACCTGTTTCATCCACAACCATAATGAAGTCTGTGCCACGAACACCAATCGTTGCAGATGGAGTTCGTATTCTTACCCTTTGTCTACTATTTTTGGCAATCTGACCACTTGCGTATCGGATTGTTCCTAAACTTGCTTTGAGACCAAGTGATCCCTTTCCAGTAGATGGGTCATAAACAAAGTCATCAATGATAAGACGTGAGTGTTCTGTTATGTCAACTCTTGTCTCATCAATGAAGTTGATAGTCATGGCAGAGTTAGCCGTAACTGCCGTATCATCCATTTGTATTCCAGTACCCTTCTCCGCACTTATTGCGGAGTTATCACGCTCAATCGCCGCACCACCTTCTTTACCTTTAAGTTGGGCAATCTCGCCAATGTTTGCATATGCCGAAGTAGACATACACACTAATAATAAAAAGTACTTTAACATCAGTCAGATTGTGTGATGTTTATAGCTTGTGTATCGCCATTTGTGTGAAGATCAATTACGTTGTCGTATATACCACTTTGGTTTATAACAACAGCATGCCCACGACCCTTTAAGTCAAGACTGATTGTGTGTCCGTTAAGATCTCCATCACCAGAAACGTCAATGTCTAATGTGCTGTTAGACGTTTCAAGACTTGCGTTCTTATCAATTGCTACTGTTATAGACGCACTTGTACCATCAACATCTGTTGTGATAACGTTTCCGCTATCGTCAACTGTGAAGTTGATTGTAGAGTTACTCGCATCTGCGGTCTCACCAATATTGATTGTATAGTCTTGGTTGTCGCCATCGGCATCAATGTTAAGTGTCACAGTATCGCAGTTACCCCCAGCGGCACTAGAACACATAAGATCGATCTCATTATTACTGCCCAATATGTCCCAAGTACCTACATAGGTGCTACCAAGAATTTGTGCCGTAATGCTGTTCGAGTTACCTGTCTGTGTTATGCTGAATGTCATAGAGTCGGAAGCACCACTAACAGATCCTAAAACTACATCTTGTAGACTAGTACCTATGGTGTTGTTCTGACCGTCTTGGACAATGTCCAAATCTAAAGTGTCACCAACCTGTGTTATGTATATGTCGTTTGCGCTAATCGGCGTAAATGGTATGCTAAGTGCGCACACCAATACTAAAAGCTTCGATGAATACTTCATTAATATTTCCTATCATCCGCCAGCCTTTGGATCTACCAAAAACTTCCAGAATTGTCTGTTTTTCCCTTCGTTAATAAGTTCAATAACGCCAGCCTCAATCGCTGATCTGACTGCATAATTAACTGGTTCATTCAAACTATAACCAGTTTCCGCTTCAACTAACTTAGTCCCCATATCAAAGAACTTAAACATATCTGCGCCTGTTTGGTGACTTGCTATGTTCTTTTCAGTAGCAACACTCAGTAATACCTTACCTGTGCTAACACTAACTAATCTCATGACTATTGTGACGGTATCAACTCTATATTGTTGTTGAACACCAAGACCAAGATACTTTGCACCTGATCCACCTGTAGCCACACTTGAGTCATAACCAACAATGCCACCCTCAAGAATGAGACCAGCAAATACCATTGGCTTTAGAGGCGTAGGTCCGTCTGCGAGGTTCTTCTCATAGACTTCTCTTGTGTTTCTAACAAGCTGTCTCTCTCTGACTAAATTGTCAAGACCAACTCGTTCAACAACCTCAAACCATGTTCCGTGACCAACATCTTGTAATGCTTTGATCACCCACACTTCCGCACCTTGAGTAACGGCACTACTTAAACTTGCACCCCCACTGCTAGGCTTTCTCTGTCCTGTCATATCCTTAAACTGATAAACAGCAATGGTCATAACCTTACCATCCATCTGAGGATAGTCGGAAATATCATTAGGAGAAACCTGTACCACAGGCTCTTGTCCTATAGGATACTGCGAAAGATCCGCACAACCTGCAAGTAATGCTATTATCGTTATCAAAGCAAAACGCATCAGAAGTTAAACTCCCCTGATCCTGGAATAGTAATAGTTGTAGTACCATCGTCATTTGTTATGACTAAGGTGATAGATCCTGTAGTAGAATCTTTAGACCACTCAATCGTACTTCCCTCAATCTCTGTAGATCCGCTACTAGCGCAATCATCTCCTGTACACTCCGCAAACATGGAGTCAACCATCTGTTTACTCAGTGTCGCATATATTCTACTCTCAAGGTTCTTAATAAATTTGTTTAATGTGGTATTCTCTAGCTCACGCTCAATGCGATTAGCTTCCGCTCTCATTTCGTCGTTTCTGTCCTTCTGCCTATTGAACAGTAATTGCTCAGTAGATAGTGCATGGGAAGAATATCCTTGCCCACTAAAGGAAGGGTTCTTAAAAGTAAAAGTTAACTCCGCATTACTTTGTGTTGGGAGTAACACCAAAGCTATTAGGCTTAGGATCATCTTCTTTTTCATCGGCTTGACCTGTTGAGTTGTGGCTTTCGCTCTTTGATTGGAACTTAGCAACTTCACTATCCATGCCACGATGTTCCAACACCATCGAAAGCTTACTGTTTAATCTTATCATATCGTTGTCGAGCATACGAACTCTATCAACCAACCGTATCAGCGTCATCATAGTTTCACCAATAACAGGGTCAATAGTTTCCGTAACCCACTTCCATATAAAGTAGATAAAGTAACCCATGCCAACAGAGGCAACGACAGGAAAGCCGTATTCACTTATAGCTTGGGTTACACTATCCATCCTAGTCCTTATTCTCATAAATTATAGAAGCATATGATTGATCATCAGTAGCTTCATTATGAATATTACCGTGTATACTGCCAACATTCTCAAAGTATCCGTTAGGACCTACTCTGAACATATCACCAATTTCGAGTTTCACATCATCAATAACGAAGAACTTATCATCTGTGTTCTTTCCATTGAGAATCCGAAACCCATTACTAAACTTAGATAGTACCAAGTCTTTCCAAATCATTTAATCTCTCCTTGCGTCTTCCTTACCTTCGTTAGCCGCAATGCGGTCAATATTAGGTTTGACATTTAGAGCATAACTAAGTAAGGCATCAATTTTCACTAAATCGTTGTTCATTGTCTGCACCCTATTGTCAAGGGAACCGATTATACTCTTAAGAGTTGTTACAGAATCCGTAACACTCGCTAGAATAAACTTCAATGTGATAAACACGAACAACCCTGCGGCTATTGCCCCAGCTATCGGAAATCCCACTTTATCTATTATTGCAAATATATCCATACACCTATTTATACAAAAAGAAAGGGGAACCCGAAGATTCCCCTTTACATCGTTCTCTAACCGTAGAGTTCATCGGATGTGTTAGGCCATCACACCATTCGTATTAGAATGCAAAGGACAAATTCAAGGAAGGTGAATATTGTTCGCTATTCATGTCGTAGTTAAGCTTGCTTTCGATAGAAGCGGTATCACTAAGACCAATTAGATAAGAACCACCAAGGTTCTGTGTCATGTCATTTTCGTCACCGTTCAAGTAACCTGTGACACCAAGCAATGTTGTTGAGCCTTCGTATGCCCATACATCGTTTGCGTATGTCATTACTGTATCAACAGATTGTTCCTTGATCTCAAGACCAAAACCCACACCAACAGCAATATCTTTAGTGTTGATGTTATAGTCGGCAGAAGTAGATACTGCAATACCACTAAGTTCTAGTTCGTAAGAACCTTGCAAACTTGCAATGTCTGTTACGTCTGTACCGATATCAGTAAATGCGAGACCTACGCTTACACCAGAAAAAGCGGCTTGCAATGATGTTCCCATAGACGGATCTGCAAGTGGGCTATTCACGGCAGAAGCTTCACCTTCTACGAAAAGGTTTCCTTGCTTACCAAAAGACAGACTACCCGAACCAACTGCGTGGCCTACGTTCCAGTCGCCTACTGCTAGTTTGTCGTCTGCACCAGCAACTACTTCGACGCTACCAAAGGCATCGCCTACGGCAGTTACATCAAAAGCGATTTTCTTTGTAGCGATATACTTACCCGCAGTGTTTTCTGTGATGTCAATGTCAGCATCTACGGCGATATCCGCACCAAATGCACTTGTTGACATAGCAATCATTGCTAGAGAAGAGATTAATAGTTTCATGTTCATTCCTTGTTAATTGTTAGTACGACTTTTCTGTTGCTAGGTAAGTCGCCAACCCCCTTAAATTAGGCCGCTAGGCGCAATTCAGAAGGAGCAAAGTTATTGTTTGCATTTAGTAGTTTTGACCAATTACGCAGTCACCCGATAAACTCCACGTTCACTTTCACACCTGTCGATCCTAGTTCCGCCCCATCAAAAGTGCATAGCTTCGACGCACCCATTTGGGCCATCTATGTTCTGCAAAACTTCCTATTGCAGTAGGACGCAATGCACTTTTGGTGGAGCGGTTGGGTACTGCCCCCAAGTCCAGAATGTGTCCACGTTGCTTCAACGTCTACAATTTATATAGTATCACAGACCACCTAAAGTGTCAATGGACTGTGACATTGATTTAATGTTGTGACATATATCACACAGGAGCGGCATACGTCTGTTCTAGTTCAACAGGTTGTGGTTCGTTGTAATCTACTTCGAACCCACCCTCATCAAACTTAGGCGGTGGCGCATTCATCTTCATTAGATGAGACACACCACCATGCAACTGTTCCATCAAGTTACGAGTGTTAAACTGCAACTCTTCAAGATCTCCATTGTTGTCAATAGTAAAGTCTGCCATCCACTGCTTAAGGCTCATGCTGTCATCGCCTTCACTAGGCAAATGATCTGAGCGATCAATCCAAATACAGAAGTCATAAACACCTGTATTCTGCATAGCAAAGAACTCACGTTTGTTGCGTAGCCCACAGTAGATATCATACTCAGCAAACATTTGGCGACCTAATCGTGCGGCATCATTCTTGTTGTATGCACAGATTGCATCATACCATTCGGCACGATGATTGTGTCGATCTTCATAACACTCTTCAATATCTTTATAACCATATTTTGGCTTTAACATATCATAGATGAAGTGTTTGCAACAAAAGTGACTACTGCTTTCAAATGTATAGTCCATATTGTCTCTGAGCATTTCACACACGGTATCTTTACCATGCCTTCCATGCCCAATGATTAGTAGTTTTAGTTTAGGTAGTTCTGGTGCTGTTTCCATGATGATTATTTCGCTTTGTAAAAGATGTGGGTTCCGATTGTCGCTGTTTTATTCATATACTCTTCAGTAGCCCAATTAGGACTTACGTAGTCTGCGTGATAGTGGTCTGCACCACCAGTATTGTCTTCAACACGTTCTCCCAACACATCGGCGGCAATAAGTTTAGCCTTGTGATATGCATAAAGATCCTTGGGACGATGGTCATCTATCAACCATGTCCAAGAGAATTGTTTACGAGCGTATACGACTTCGCATACGGTGTTGCCATGTTTAGAGGAATCCACACGGTTCATAGTAACATGAGCCACTGCGTACTGCCCCTCTTCAGATTCGCCACGTGCTTCGTGATACACATTTAATGCCAAGCATTCCTTAGCTTCTGCGTATTCTTTAGTAACGACGGTTATACATGCGCCCAACGAAAGCATCAGTGCTAACGTCATGCTACCTGATAGAATGTTTTTCATAGTAATTCGCCTCATAAGTACCCCTAATATACTTCTGTTTTTACGACTTGTCAATGACTAAATGTATTCTTTTTCAAGTTTCTTGATACCCAAAGACCAGTTTTCTGCGGCATCTTGGATATATCGGATAGAATGGTCTGGAAAGTGTTCTGTGTAAAACATCGTGTCGTTACTATCAAAGTACTTAATGTAACCTCTTTCGGTTTTGTAATCGAAATGTACTTCACATTTCCCCTTTCCACTCTCAGCTTTGTAGGTTTCGAGTTTTCTACCCATCTTGAACGAACTCCTTTGTCATTGGAAATATCTTTGAGATCTCGACGGCAATGGCACGTGCCAGTTCCATATGTTCTAGTTGAGTTCCGTTGCCGCTTCTCAGTTCTATATAGTGTATCCAAGAACGCAAGGTTGCGTTTGCAAACAGACGAGATACAGTATTTCCTTCGGGTAGGACAGATCTCGCTTGTTCCTTTGCAATGCCCATTGAGATTGCCCAATTATATGCCAACTTAGCTTCGTGGATGATCTGATCTTGTTTCATTCTCCATGCTCTAGCAAGTTCTTTATCCGTATTAGGCACGGAGTTCTGTCGGTTCTTAGTATCTTGCATACGTGCTTCTCGAACAACAAATGCCTCTTTCATATCTTGAGGATCTGCATAGCGTTGCGAAAACTCTTGAAAAGACATTGAACGGTGGCGCAACAGTTGCCTGGCGATATCACGGGTAGTCTCAACACCGAGTGTACAAGACACCATTTCTAGTGGCGACCAATGTTTATGCTTAACCAAATATCGGATAAGCTTATCGGCAGTTTCTGTGTTCATTTCATTAGCTGGGTTTGATACCCTAGCACAATAACTAATAAGATCTTGAGCATCTTTGATACCCCCCTCAAACAGTTCTTTTGAGGGTTGAGGTGTTACTACTGTCCATACTTTCATCGTATCATTCCATCTTGAAGTTATTGAATTTCTCTTGTGCGGTGGTATTATCGAATACAGGAATATCCTTCATCAGACCTTCAGTCGGATCCCCTTCGGCATCCATCAGTCTCATTCGTGATCTATCTATACCCACAACAAACCGCTTATTAGTACTAACGTCATTGTATCGGTTCTTAAGCTGTTTAACCATAACTTGACCAACAGCATCTAATTCCTCAGTTGCTATCAAAGCAAACATCAGGTCTGCCGTAGCGGGTAATCCAAAAGACTCACTCGTGTCTTCAAGCCCAACATCCGAGTTACCAAAACCAGAACGTGTCGTTTGCGTTGCAGTGAAGAGCGGGAGATCGAATTCCACTGCCAGTCCACGAAGTTCTTCTGCAATCGCTTTAATGTAAGTATAAGAATTGATTGATCCCCCCATTGCTTTCATACGTGAAGAAGAACAGATGTTCAGATAGTCAATAAAGATGATATCTGGCTTGAACTTCTTCTTTAGCTTTAATTCATTTAGTAGTGCTCTAAAGTGTCCTGAGTGTGCAGAACCTGTTGGATACTCTTTAACAATAAGCTTACCACAGTTGCCTTTACGAAGACGTGCAATCTTTTCAGAGTATGCATCACGAGACAGTGTGTCTAGTTCGTTAATAGGAACGTTTAGAATATTCGCATCAACACGTTCCGCAATACGTTCTTCGCTCATCTCCATTGTGATATAGAGAACGTTCTTACCTTGCTCCATAGCGGCACCAGCAAAGTGACACATGGCAAGAGATTTGCCAACGCCTGT
>Ga0307993_1000072_pt1 | contig 30564 bp, 55 predicted proteins | sample EllFjometagen260_FD_203163 | JGI IMG/M metagenome (GOLD analysis project Ga0307993, IMG submission 203163) | Marine microbial communities from Ellis Fjord, Antarctic Ocean - #260 | ecosystem: Environmental > Aquatic > Marine > Unclassified | place: Southern Ocean | collected 2014-11-02 | reverse complement strand
ATATATGGGTTCTCCTGAAGTACCGGCTTCACCGGGAACACCTGCAACGGCATTTGTACCTGCATATATGGGTTCTCCTGAAGTACCGGCTTCACCGGGAACACCTGCAACGGCATTTGTACCTGCAACTATTGGTTCACCCGCAATACCATCTACACCTGCGGTTCCTGCATCATATAATATGAATTGTTGGTCACAAACATCACCATCTAATTTAAATACATATTCAGGTCAAGGTTCAGCAAGTTGCCCTGTAAGTACACAATTAAGTCAGCCATCAGCAACAGGTCAAAGTTCTTTTTCAGGGTTTAATGGAGAAAACTTGTGGTTTTAGAAATTAAATAATTATGAATAAAACAATAAAAATATCTTTAATTTCCGTTGGTTTAATCGGAGCAGGAGTAGGGGTGTATTTTTTATTGAAAAATCGTTCTTCAAAATCAGGCGGTAATAGAACTTATGACAATAATATATTTAAAACTATTTTAAATAAATTGTATCAAAGCGATTCGTTTCCTCTAAAAAAAGATAGTGGAGGAGATAGGGTAAAGGCATTACAATTGTTTTTAAATAATAGTAGTAGTTATGGATTAGTTGTAGATGGAAAGTTTGGTCCTGCAACAGAAGGAGCAGTAAAAAACAATCAAGCACCATTTCCTAATTTTAAAAGTATGTTCCCTAATGCTATTGAAGGTCAGGTTAATGAAGATTATTATAATTTGTATGTATCTTCATCTGAAAACTTAATAGGAAGCCTTACAGATATTGGTTTAAGTGAGGTTGGTTCTAATTCTACTTCAAACGGAGAAATAACACCAACATTAACAAATACAGTACCAACAGGAGGAGGTTATAGCGGGTTACAATATGCAGTAGACCCAAGTGAACTTTCTTTTAATGGTAGTGATTGGAATTAAAATAAGTATTAATAATAAAAATAAATAAAATGGCTAAACCAAAAATGAACATCGGAACTTTTGCAGTATCACTTGTATTAACAGGAGCAATGTTTTTTGCACTTGGATATGGATGGCAAAAAGGTAGGGATATAGCAGGAAGATAATAATTTTCAATAACTATAATAGATAAATAATGAGTATAGATTCAGGTTTTAATAGTAATGGCTTTGTAGATGACAGAGAAGAGCAAGAAAGATGGGGTCTTATAGATAAAAAACTATCTCAAGACTCTACTCCGACTAAAAAGGAAGAAACTGATGTCGTTGATGGAAGGATGGAAGTTAGTGAAGATGGTAAATCAGATTGGGCTGAGGATATTCAAAAAAGTAGTATAAAGGAATATAAAAGGAAAAAGGTTAGCAAAAACCAAGGGTTCTTTAAAAGAAATAAAAGAGAGATATTTGATGCCTTAGTGATATTAGGTATTGTATATGTTGGATATAAATTATTTTTTGAAAAAGAAGAAGGTGGAGATTTTGATAATGGTGGAGAAGTAGACTATACGCCTACTCCACAGGAAATAACATCTCCTGCACCGGCACCTGTTAATCTTGCCCCTCCAAAACCGGAGTTACCTGAAGCAACTTTTAATCCTGAAGCATAATGGAAAAGGATAAAGAAAAAAAACCAAGGATAGTATTTTGGGCTATATTAGGACTTGGAATGTGGTATATGTATAATAATGTTTTTGATAAATAAAAATTATGAGTAATTGGATTCAGGAGGCAGATAAAGAAATGGATAAAAACGATACTAAGGGTGCTTTTACAAAACAAGCAGAAAACTCAGGTATGTCTGTTCAAGATTTCGCATCTAAAGTAAAAAGCAATCCAAGTGATTTTACAGAAACTACTCGTAGAAGAGCACAATTTGCTTTAAATATGGGTAAAATAGCAAAATCTAAAAAAATGGAAAAAGGAGGAAAGGTTTTTAAATCTCCAAAAGGTTGGAGTAAATCAAGTCAAGATGCAGGAGAAAAAACCTACAAAAATATTGATGGTAGGATTATTATAGTATCGGAAAGTCATACAGGAATTCCAACAATGAAAGTTACTTGGGATGTAGAAAAATCTGATAATTGGGAGAATTGGAAAAAGAAAGAATTCCCAATGAATGATACGGATGAGTTAGATGCATTTATTTTACAGTTGATGAATAAATCCTACGCAAAAGGCGGAGAAACTAAACAGGCGTATAATGATAAGTTAGATGAAGATTTAGGAAAAAGATTAGGAAGAGAGGCGGGTTACGGACAATCTCTTAAAGACAGAAGGGATGAAAGTAAGGCAGGAAATGAAACTCTTGGTCGCAGAGCATATTCAAGTGTGGACACTATGGATGCGGGAAATAAAATGATGAAAAGAGGAGGTTCTGTAAAGGGGAAGATTGATAGAGATAGATATGTAAAACTCCGTAGAGAAAAAGATAAAGCAATAGCAAAACTTAAAAAAGAAAAAGGTGTTCTAAGAAAATCAACACTAACTAAGAAAAAATGTGATGAAAAAATATCATCCCGTTTAGAAGGAGAAGAAAACTTTGAGAAATTAAAGTCAAAAGGCAAGGTAGATAATCAAACTTTACTTATAGGAGGTATTGCGGGTATATTATTTGGAGCATTTTTAATAAAATAGATTATGAAAAGAGGAAATAGACATAATAGTTACGAGAGAGGAGGACAATTAGAACTTGCTAAAGCAATGGGTAGTGTTGCTAAAAAAGGTGATAAAGAAATTAATGAGGGAAGGATTGATATGAAAAAGATTAGAAAAGATATAGCTAATTCAGAGAAAGAAATCACTAACCATAAGAAAGGGATAGATGAACAAAAATCCCTTATAAATAAAAAAGACACCCGCATTAAAGAAATAAAAAAAGATTTAGGAGGTGTTTTTAAAACTGTCCAAGATGCAAATAAACAAAAATTAAAATTTTCTCAAGGAGGTGTTACTTATGTTAATGATGATTTTCCTGAATTATTTGAGAGCACAGAATATATAGTAAATGGAACTTACGGTTCAAACCAAACACCAACCGAAATTTATGTAAAGGAATTATCTGATGGAGGTAAATGGTATGCAGCAAGAGATAGTAAAAATATTAATTATACTACTGATGGAATTTATGAGGGGGTTGATATAGAGGAGATACAAGATTCAGAAACAATTTCTGCCTCTAAGCCTGTACAAGATAATTTTGATTTAGAGGATATAATAGTAAGACACTATGGTGATATGCTTGAAGAGAGAGGGGATGACTTTTATGAAAAAGGTGGAGTATTTGCAGAAGGTAGGGTTATATTATCAGATGGAAAGGGAGTTGGGGGAAATAAAAATAAAACCTACCAACTTATAAAGTTTGACTATGATGATGGAACAGGAGATGTAGGTTTTGAAGTAAGAGAAATGCCAACCAATTTATTGATGGCTCAAGGAACGGGTTTTGAAGATGTATCAAATACTTTTAATTTATTCACAGGAAAGACAAAATACGCTAAAGGAGGGGAGGTAGGAAAGACTTATAGTATAAGGGGTGTTGGTGTATATTACACAGAAGATAGTTATGAAGAGGGAGAGTTAGAAGAATTTCACTCTTACTTTCTAAATTCAAGTGAGTTTCCTTACGAAACTAAGTTTTCAAATAAAAAAGATTTATTTAATACCATAAATGAGTTTATAAGTTATGCAGACCTTAAAGAAAGTGATTTTTTCATAAATGATGACACAATACAAGCAAGTGTTTTAGTAAAATTTAAAAAAGATAGTAATTGGGACGAATTTTCTTCACCAACCAAAGAAGAAATAGAACTGTGGAAAAAAGGAAAAATGAAACTTTATTCAGCAGAATTTGTTTTTGAATATGAGGTTTATAAAAAAGAAAAATTAGAATTCGCAAAAGGAGGAGAAATAACATTTAGTGATGGATATACTTTTAAAGAAGTTACTAAAGAATACGCAAAGAAAAATTGGTATAAAGAAGAAATATACGGGTTAAATTTAGATGAAGAGAGTGAGGGTTTAATAGATGAAAAGGGAAAAATTGAAGATTTTGATACATTTGGTATGGAAAACCATAGATTCCAATACAATAAAAAATCATTTGCAAAAGGAGGAGTAACTGAAGAAAGGGTTTACGCAGTAGAAATGTATGCACCTATGTATGAGGGGTCAGGATTCTTCACTCAAAATCAATTTCAAAAATATGCGAATGACTTGAGTGATGATGAGTTTACACAAGAGGCGGAGGAACAAGGATTAATATGGAGTAGTACGGATAGTTTTATTAATAGCAATGAGTTTAACGATAGTGGAAGTAATTTGATTTTTAGAGTAATACCCGTAGAGATGAGGATGGCTAAGAAATATGTAAACCCAATGTTACTTGAAAAAGGTGGAGAGATTTATAAGAAAGGAGATAAAGTATTATTACAAGAAGGTAATAGACAAAAATCTGCTGAAGTTGTATCGGATGGTATGGATAGCAAGGGTAGAGTTAGAGTAAGACCACAAGGCTTTCCTATGGATATGTCTATATCAACTATTCCGAATGATAGAGTATATATAATTGAAAAATTTGAAAAAGGTGGTGATGTGAAAGGAGGTTATGTATGGGTAGAAACTGATGACCCGGAAGATAATCCTGACTTTATGAAAGACAAATCAGAAGTAATGGAAGCATTAGAGGATTTTAATGAAGCATTTGAGGAAAATTACAAAACCATAGAAGAATTTAATAAAAATGAAGAATATAGAAAGATAATGACCAATTTGGAATATGAAAAGTTTTTAAAATCTTACGATAAAGGAGGTGATGTAGCTAAAAAAGGAAATGAAATGATAATTGGGGGTATTGCAGGAATACTATTAGGAATCTTTTTAAATAAATAATATGAGTTGTAATTGTAAAAATAAAGAATATCATCCTTGCCAAAATGGAGGGGAATGTAAGTGTGGTGGGAAATGCAAGAAAGAAAACTATTCTAATTCAGCAGGTAGTTTAGATGATTTCAAAGGAGAAGATAGTAATGTAAGTAAGATAATTTTACAATTAGTAGGGGGGTTATCTCTTGCAATTATATCATTATTAATATATAAACAAATAAGTAATTAAAATAAAAAAATAGAAATTATGAGTTATAGTTGTAATTGTCCGGGTTTAGGAGCCGTAGAATGTTATCATCCTTGTGGTAATGGATGTTGTCCCGGGGGAACACCGGTAGAAGAATTAGTTAGAGGTGGAAGCGGAACAAAAGGTGGAGTTGCTACGGAAAGTTTTAGAGGAGTTCCCTCAGTAGGTTCTACTAACTATGGTACAAGAGGTCAAAAACAATCATTTGCATCTGATACAGACCCGACTGATGATACAGGATTTAGAAATTTTATGGATTCTAATTTTTTAGAAGATGGAACTATGCCTGATAGTGATAAGTGGAGTAATCATCCGGGATTCCTTGGTGGAACTTGGTGGAAAGACACTTGGTTTCCAAGAAAAGCAGAAGCAGAGAGATATGACTCAGCACTTGCAAGTAAGAAAAAGAAATACCCTTTAAATGATGATTTAGGGTGTGATGGATTAGATGATACTATTGGAGTGATTGATAAGGCTATAACAAGAAATGCAAATAGCGGGGCTAAAAGTAGAGTTATACAAAGGGAAAGCAGAGCATTAGAGAATAGAAGATTAGATTTTAAAAATGAGTGGGATAATCAAGACTGTTCACAACAAAGGTTAGATGCACAAGCAGCAGAGTTTGACACTAATATTCAAAAAATGTTTAATGAAGCGAGTGCTAAAAGTTTAGCAAGAAAAACTGAAGATAATACATTAACTAATGTGGCTTTAGGAGTTGGGGCATTAGTAATAGGAGTTGTTACATATATGGCACTTAAAAAATAGTATGAACGAAAAGAAGGCAATATCAACATTAGCGGTTTTTGTACTGCAAAATAAATCAGATGTAATATCTCTTATCAATAGATTGGGGGTAGCATCTCTGCCTTATGATGCTCATATTAGTGAAGTAAATGCCGTAGTAATAGATAATGCAAAAGAATTAGAAAGTGGCTTGAAAGTAATCTCAAATGATGGGAATTCCCCTTTTGTTTGTGCAGGGCTATGTGTTGCTATTGTAGTAGGAGTTTTAGCAATAGTAGGAGGTGTTGCAGTTCAGCAGGATATTTCTCGTAATAAAGAGATGAGAGATGAGATATTCAGAAATGGAATGCGTTCAAGATATTTGAATAAAGAAACATTAGTAGAAATTGCATTAATTAACAGAAAAGAAATGCAAAAAGAGTTCCTTCTTGCTCAATCTGATTATCTTCAAAAAGAAGAGAATATGATACAAGAAAATAGAAAATCTGCTCGTGTTAATTCTTTGATGATAGTTGTAGGAGGAATAGTGACCGTATTAATTGCAGTAAAATTATTAAAAAGATGATAAATAAAGATATAATATTTAGGAGTTTAGGAGGGTTTATACTTGATAGAAAAGAATTAGTAATTAGATTTCTAAATGAAAACGGATATGCAGAGTTACCAAACAATACACCCATAGATGAAGTAAATAAGGCGGTAGCAGATAATATGTTGAATGATGATTTTATTGCAGAATTTGTATTTTTTCAAAGAAGGGTTGAAGAAGGAGAATATTCAAATTGGGTAATTGCAGTAGCCCAATTGGTGGTTGTAATAGCTACTTCTATTTCAGGGATGGTTACTACTGCAAAAAACAAGATTTTTGGAGAGGATATGGCTCGTAGGCAAGAGCAGTATAATAAAGAAACTAATGAGTGGTACAAGGAACAGGCTGCATTACAAGCAAAAAAACAAATTGCTATTGAATTAGGAAAAGCACAGACAGATTTAATACTCTCAAGAGATATGGCGGAAGAAAAAGCTAAAACTATGAATAATCTTCTTATCTTTGGGGTTGCAGTTGCAGGAGCATTGACAATAGCTTATATGTTAAGAAAAAACAAAAAATAAAAATGACTACTATAAAATATAAATCAATTTCAAGACCTAAATATAATGCTATGAAAAAATTAGGTTATACATCAAAAGGAAGAGATGGTATATTGAGGGGTATGTTTTTAACAAAGAGTGGAACATCACTTATTCCTATTAAAATTAGAAAAAAATAAGATTATGATACCAAAAGGATATATATCAGGGCGTGAAGCTGCACCTGAAAAACTTGTAAAACAAGAAAAAAACATTGAAGCAGAAATAGAAGAATTATACAAGCCTGTTGTGGCTCCCACCCCTATAACGGCAGGGTATATGGGAATACCTAATATAGCTTGGATAGCAATTGGTGGAGTAGCAATATATTATGCGTACAGTAAAGGGATGTTAAATAAATTAATAAAATAAAATTATGTCAAGTTTTGGACAAGGGACTCCAAAGAGTTTTATAAATAAAGTAAATAATGCTATATACAATGTAGATGGTAGTACACCTATGAATGCAAAACAGGCTGCGATGTTAAGTCCTTACTATAAAAAGTGTTCTGAACAATTCTCAAATACTTGGAGAAATGTTGATACACCACACCTTAATAGTTTTGCTACTGCAAAAGATTTTGTAGATTTTAAGATTAGTGATGGAGGTATGAAATTTTGTACAGACCTTGAAAGAAGGCGGAAAATTGAAAGTGATGAACATAGAGCCTTAGTAGCAAATACTTGTAGAGATGAAACAATACCTTGTTTAGTTCCTCCTTGTTCATCTATGAGGGTTTGTTATGATGAGAATGGAAATAGAAAATCTCTAACCTTCCCGGAGTTGGATAAGATAAAGGAAAAGTTAGTAGTAGTAGGTGAGGAAATAAAAACAACTACAACGGCAGGGTATATGGGAATACCTAATATAGCTTGGATAGCAATTGGTGGAGTAGCAATATATTATGCGTACAGTAAAGGGATGTTAAATAAATTAATTAAATAAAATTATGGCAAAGAAATCAGCAGCAACTAAAAGTGGAAGTAAATCTTGCACAATTGTAAAGAGTTATAAACGAAAAGGTAAGACTGTAAAAAGTCATACAAGAAAAAAATAATAATATGACAAGATTTGCACAAGGAACCAACCCTGAATACATAAAAAAAGTAAATAATGCTTTGTATGGAGAGGGTCACGAAGCATCTTTGGAAGGAGATGAAACGGTAAGAGAAGAATTATTAGAGGAAGCCGAAGCAATAGGACCGGGAGATAATATAATTACCGGTGATACTACGGGTATTAGTGATACGACTACTCCTACCCCAACAACGGCAGGATATATGGGAATACCTAAAATTGCTTGGGTTGCTATTATAGGAGTAGGTGTTTATTATGCGTACAGTAAGGGAATGTTAAATAAATTAATTAAATAAATAAAATTATGGCAAAGAAAAGACCAATGAACGCTTATATGAAAGCAAAAGAAACGGCAAGAAAAGCCGGTAAAAAGTCATTTACCTATAAAGATTGTACCTATGTTGCTTCAAAAACAAAGACAGGTATGATGATTTACAAAAAGAAATAAAGTAAATATGAAATTATTCGGAGATAAAATAAATTGGGGAACGGTAACGGTAGCGGTAGGAACTTTTATTGCTATTGAAATGTTAGCTGAGATATATGTATTTAGACCGGGTGTAGAAAGAATAGTAAAAGAAGAATTAGAAAAAAGAGGGTTAAATGGATAGTATAATAAAAAATGGTTATGCAGATGTTTCTAATTTATTAGACACGAATAATTCGTGGTTTAATCAGGGATATGGCTTTTTTTCTAATAACAAAAAATCTCAACCATATGTGTTGAGTGTACCTTCAAGTGGAGTAATAGGTGGTTTACCGATGGGCGGAACTGCATCAATAGGTTTCGGAGGCGAAATCTACTCTATGACAGGCTACAAAAGAGATAGTAAGGATGTGAATAATCCTACAAATATAATACCAAGCGGAAATATAACAATGAAAGATGTAGATTTTCCTGTTTTAGGTATAGACAACTTAGGTAATTCTCAAATGATGTACCCTGAAAATGAATATCGTTTTAAAGGAACAGAAGTTTTTGAAATACCAATGAACTAAAATTAAATTATTAACAAATCATTAACTAACAAAAACAAAAAAAATGGATTTAACAAAAATTGGACTCTTCGGTCTTGCAGGTTTCGGAGCATATGCTTTATATGAGCAAATGACAAAAAAAGCTGATGCGACTTCAAGTTTCACAGGAACAAATTGGCAAACAAAGGCTTACGGAGGAACAGATTGGCAAAATGCTAACTTGAACTTTAATGGAACAGATTGGCAACAAGCGGGAGCCAATAGAGAAACAAATTGGCAAACAGGAAATGTATTTTCTAATGCAGCAGGAGGGGTTACTCAAAGAGATGTTGAGGTAGCAAGAAGAGCAGATTCAGACCCGCTTTGGATGGCTTATGCTCGTACAGGAAAAAGAAGTATAAGACCAATCCAAGCAGACCCAAAAACATATCCTATGTCTACAAGAAGTGTACAAGGAGGTCATCAGATTATGAATTCACCGGGATGGAGAAGAGGAGAGGTATCACCAACTAAAGGCGGAGGATATACAAATGCTTCAGGTACACATAGAGCAAATTTACAAGGAACAGATTGGCAAACTGAGAATATGAGTAATGCTTGTGGTTCTTGCGGTTCATAAATTATAATATATGTTTACAATAATTAAGTACGCTTTAGCGGGATATGGAGGGTATATGCTTTATCAAGAGTATATAGCTAAAAGTATAACAATAACTAAAAGCAGTCTTTAAATGGCAAAGTGGGAAAATTACTTAGAGGAAGGTCATCTCCAAAAGATTTTAACTGTGGGGGGTTCTATTGCGGTAGCGATAGGGGTTTCTTATATCGTTAAGACATATTTAGATGTTTTGAGGATAAAATTAGTGAAATCTGAACTAAGGCAGATGAAATCTCCTGATAAACCAACGATTAAGACTGAGGAAAATTGGAATATTGAAGAAGATTAATTATGGATTCAATAACAAAGATGAGAAAAGGAGGAGCAGCACCATTTGATATACAAGTGGCTTTTAACATACTTGCAATTTTAATGGCAGTTAAGTTATACGAAACTTTTCTAAAAGATAATATAGGGGGAGGTAAAACAATAGATGAATTAGTAGGATTAAAATAATAAATTATGGAAAGAGAATTATGGTTCAATTTAGTGAGTAGGAGTAATGTGAGTACGAATTCGTATTCTAATAATTCTTCATCTACAAATCCAATAAGAACTACCCCTAATAATGGTGGTCAAACAGTAGCTTGTAATAAATGTAATAATGGCTATCCAATAGGTAATATGTTTCAAGGGACAGTTTGCCCGACAGGATGGACAACAGATATTGACCCGTGTAACACAACAAGAAATACACCTGACCCCTTAACACAAACAGTAGCCTGTAATAAATGTGATGGTGGCTATCCAATAGGGAATCTATTTCAAGGGACAGTTTGCCCGACAGGATGGACAACAGATATTGACCCTTGCAAAACACAAGGAACCTCAGAAATACCACCGGAACCTATTATATGCAATTCTTGTGAAAATGGTTATCCGGTAGGAAACATATTTAGTCCTTATAATGAAGATGGCTCTTTACGGTTATCAATTTGTCCGGAAGGATGGACAACCGATAAAGACCCGTGTAAGGATGATGTTATAGTTGATGTGACTGACTCTGTTGATGTGACTGACCCTGTTGAGGTGGAAACATTTAATAATATTTGTTATTCTTGTAAAGATGGAAAGTCCGAGGCAAGTATTATTTCAAGTGAATTAGCTAATGTGTGTCCTGATGGATTTTTAAAGGACAATGTGGATGTATGTACAAAACCCGAATTAAAAGATAATAAGGATTTAATTTTATATATAGCAATAGGTATAGGCGTACTTGTATTGTTGAAAAAATAATATGAGTAAAGAAAGAGCAATAAAGATAATTAAAAACTTACAACTAACTATTTCAAAAATGAACCCTATTAAAAATACGGTTTCTAATGAGCAATTTCCTCCATCAAGAGTAAGTAAAGTAAAATTAATAGGAATTATTTCAAGATTGATTAAAAAGTATAAGTTAAAAAACATAATTAAACCGAGTATTAACCAAAAAACGCAATAAAATGTTTGATATTAAAAGTACAGATTTTTTAGGTGGTAACAATGTCCACAATGTAATAATCATTGGGATGTTAGGTTACTTAATCTATAAATTTAAATAGAAAGAAAGTGAAAAAAGTTGTTTTAAGTTCATTATTAGTTGTGTGCTTAGTGGGGTCTTTTTCTTTATTGAGAAATTCTATACTGACTACACGACTTTTACTAAACAATAAAAAGTTTGAAAATGAGTAAATATGATGATTATGAATTAATAAGATTTTCTTCAGTTCGGTTACCTTATAAATATAATGCTCTTGAGCCATATATAGATGAGGAAACTATGCAAATACACTTTAATAAACATTATTTAGGGTATTTAAAAAAGTTTAACGAATCAATAGAAAAATATGATATTAATGACCCTGTTATCACGATAATGCAAAACATAGATAAATACCCCATTGAAGTTAGAGATAATGGAGGGGGGTATGTAAATCATTCAATGTTTTGGAAAATGCTCAAGCCAAACCCAAAAAGAAAGCCCAATACACCTCACGGAGTTTCTTTAGCGAAAATTATTGAGGACTTTGGTACTTACGGACAATTTAAAGAGTATATAATAGAAGCATCTACGAAAAGATTTGGTTCAGGATGGGTTTGGTGGGTAATGAATAGAGATGGTAGCACAAATATACTTGCTACACCTTATCAAGATAACCCATATATGCCCGAATATCAATCTTTTCCGCTTTTAGGAGTTGATGTGTGGGAACACGCATATTATCTAAAATATGATGCAGATAGAGTAAGATACATTAAAAATATATTTAATATTATAAATTGGGATGAAGTAAACAGAAGGATAGTTTCGGCAAACCAAAATATTTTTGATGTAAGAATAATGAATTAAAAAAAAAGAAAAATGGAAAAAGTATTTGTTTTTATAGGAGGTCGTAAAATGTTTTTTGCGATTTTGTTGTTTATATGTGCTACTGCTTTCTTATTTATAGGAAAGGCAGAGTTTAATGATTGGTCAGATTTCGTAATGTGGATATTTGGTATTTATGCAGTAGGTAATACAGGAGAGCACTTGGCTAATATAGGTAAAAAGTAAAATGAAATATGTTCTCTAAAATCAAAAATAATCTCTTTATAATTTGTATAATACTATTGCTATTACTTGTATGGCAAGTATTTAGTTCAAATTCTCAGCTTTCTGAATTTAAAAATCAGATAATTAAATTTAAGGATGGGGAGCAGGTTTTTGTAGAGAAATTAAATAAAAGTGGGGAGAAGATAGCGGAACAAGACCAAATAATTCTATCACAAAAGGATGCGATAGCTTATAATTTGCTTGAAATAGATGGATTAAAAAAAATAAAATCTCAGGTTACAATAAGGACAGTAACTAAAATTGATAGTGTTTTTATTCCTATAATTGATTCGGTGGATAGGATTGTTTATGACACGACAGGAATGGCTCTTTTGAAGCTACCAACTAAGTTTGGCTTACAAGATGAGTGGTACTCTTTATATTCAACCGTTAATTCCAAAGGAATGTGGATAGATTCTCTATCTTTGTACAATAGGCAAACTATTACCTTGGGAATGAGGAGTAATGGGTTATTCAAGTCACCGACTCCAACAGTTATGGTGAAAAATGAAAATCCATATGTAGATATTAATAGTTTGAAGAATGTCGTTATCAAGAATGAAACGAGATTTTATGATAGAAAAAGATTTTGGTTTGGAGTAGGAATAGGAGCAGGAATACTTCTGCCGGTTTTAATAAAATAGAAAGATATGAAAAATAATTATGGTTTAGGAGGTACGCTTGTTTCAGCAGGTATTGGTGCTTATTTAGGTGCTAAAAACCCATCATCAGTACAAAAAGTAACCGACCCAATAGATAAAGCAGTTTCAGATATAGCAAGTAACTTTACTGATGATAAATCTTACGCTAAAGGAGGTAGTGTAGATGCTAAAAAAGATGGTCCTTTTTCAGTTGAAGTTTGGAAAACAAAAGCAAGATACAGCTCTAACAAACCAAGTATAGATAAAGAGGTTGGCTCTTATGCTGATGCGTTAGAAGTTGCAATGGAAAACATAGATAAAGGGGCTTACAAATCTCAAATAATGAGTGCAAGTGGTTATCTATGGGAGGCAGATAAAAACGGAGTTAAGGAATTTAAAAAAGGAGGAATGACTGATTCTCCTGCTACTAAGATAGGAAAAGTAAAGTTTTCTATTGCAAAAGGAGAAGATTTTGATATTGAAGTTTCTGAGGGTAAATATAGATTGTTAAGAGAAAAACCTTTTGATTTGCCAACACAAATAATAGATATGAATAGAGGTAAAAACTTTGATAAAATGCCTGTAAATGATAGCCCTATTGCTAAAAAATATCAAAAAGAAATACAAGAGTTCTATAATGATGATATGTCAAGATTTGCTAAAGGTGGAGAGATAAAAGATGGGGGTAGATACTTAAATATAGTATCAGGTAAAAATAAACTTACTATAACCCCAACTAAAGAAGGATTAGAAGAAATAAAAGAGCAACAATACGATGATATTAGTGATATGTTTATTATGGAGGAATTGTTTGAAGATATTAGAGGTAATTCTGAATTAGATTGGCACTATGATTTAGGAGAGGTAGGGTTTGGACTTACATCTGCTTCGGGAATGACCGATGGCTATTATTATGATGATGATGGGGAATATACAGATAAAGGTCATAAAGATAGTAGAGTATATTATTTTAAAGACTATATGTATCGAAGTGAAATTGACGATTTATTGGATGGAGAGTTAGTTTTAGAGAAAGTGCAAGATACTTTTGAAAAAGGAGGTTCTATCGGAGATATAAGTGGAAATTACTTTTCTTCTACTGATTTTGTTAAATCAAATAACTTAATGCCTTTAGCTAAGAAAACATTTGGAGAAGATTGGGAGTCAGGAGGAGATTACGACTATGACAATGTAGAAATTGAAATGCTTGTTAAAAGATTAGGAGGTGGCTATAAAGTTGTTTATGTTGATAGCGACAGGCAAAATAGAGATAATTTTGAAGCAGCCAAGCAAAAGTATTTCCCTAAAATGGACTATAACTCAAACGATGGAGTTCTTTTTGTTGTTAGAACAAGGGATGCTTCTACCTATAAGCAAGGAGGTGACATAGATGGAGATAATGGGTATATAGCTTTTTACAAAGGAAAAAAAATGGAGGTATATGCTGACAGTTCTTTACACGCAAGAGATAAGGCTGCTAAATTATTCAAAGCCAAAAAATCTTATGATGTAAGGGTTGTATTAGCTGAAAAGGATGGAAAACAAGTTATTCATAACGCTTATTTTTCAGAAGGAGGTAAAATTTCAGTATATGATGAAAGAAATATAAGGCAAGGAAAGAAGAAAATATCAATAGTAATGTTGGAAAATGAGAAAGGAGTTGTTAAGAGTGTAATGTTTGCTGATGATATTCAAAAGCAATATAATAGAAATAAACAAGAGGATATAGATAAACTTTGGGAATTGTCAAATAAAGTTCCCTATATGACTATTATTGATAAAAACTATAAGTTTGAAAAAGGGGGTGAAGTAGATTATGGAAATAGGACAACTAAAGATTTCAAGTTAGGAGAATTAGTTTATGACACAAGCAATAAAAGATACGGAACTATAATTGGTATTTATGATGAAGAAGGATATGAAGTTAGGTTAGATAGTGATGGTATGCAGCCAACAGAATTTTTAAGAAAGTTAGGTGAAAAGGGAGATGTTGGGACTAAAAAACAATTATTTGAGGGAGTAGCAAGTATTGAAAGGCTCATAAGAGTATATCCTGAAAATAACTATCCCGAAATCATAAATAATCCTTTTTATAAAAAAGGAGGTGAGATAAGTACAAAAGGAAATGAGATGTTAATAGGAGGTTTATTTGGAATAGCATTAGGAATCTTTTTAAATAAATAATTATGAGTGGATATAATCAAGGTTTTAATAAGATGGGTGCGGGTTCAGGAGGTGGAGGTGGAGTGGATAGTAATTTAAGTAATACTGACTTAACTGCAAATACGATTTCAAGAGTTTATAAGGTGGCTGAAGGAGGGGCTTTAAAATTTCAGACAAAAGAAGGGGTAACAATTTTGCTTGTAAATGATAATGGAAATGTTGTAATAGGAGGGGCTTCCCCTTACACGCCCCCAAAGTCAAGAGGTTTAGAAGGAGATATACTTCAGGCAACAAACGGAATAGGAGAAGTTTCTTGGGTTAAAAGAACAGAAGAGGTTAAATTACAAGCCTATAACACTAATATACCTGCGAATAATTTGAATTGGTTTTACGCTTCACCAATGACTAATAGCAATTATATGTCGCTTTTAGATGTAGACTTAGGAAGTAATGATAATACCACTCCCTTGACAGGAGAATCGGTTATAAGAGGTGGCTATTATGTTGTACCAAGAAATTGTGAAGCTAAAAATTTAGTAGGTTGGTTATCAACGGAAACAACATTAAATTGCGAGATTTCTATTATGGCGTTTACACCTGTAAATAATGACTCAGGAAATCAAACAGGGGTAGAGATTGTTAAAGGCTCTTCTGTGGGAGGAGGAAATAATAATTCATTAATGTCGTTGGCAGGAACTTATTCAGCAGTTGAACTTCAGGCGGGAGATATTTTAATTCCTATGATAAGAATTGTATCAGGAGCATTTGAAACACCACAATCATTAGTTTTTAATATAACATTAACATTAGGATAAGATAGAATAAATTATGAGTGTAGTTAAAAGAACAGGAAGGTTAGAAAAGGAGATATTTTACGGATTTCTTTTATTAGGAGGATTTCTATTGATACATAGGTTGGTATCAAATAGAATGATAGAAGATGAAACAGATAAATAAAAATGATAGCAAAAGGACAAGTTATAGATAGTAAGACAAAGGAAACCTTACCTCAAGCAACAATTTTAGTTACTGATGGTAATGGAGAGGTTATTGATGGAGGTAAAAAAACAAGTGGAGATAAGAAAGGAATATTTTCTATTGATGTATTTCCTTCTGACTTTTTAACTATATCTTATGTAGGCTATCATAATAAAACCGTTTCTATAAAAGATTTCTCTTCGGATATAAATATTATAAATCTAATTTATAATGAAGAAGAAGAATCAGTTAAGGGTTTGTTCAAGGGAGATAGAGGAGAGAAAACTGATGATGGTAGTTTAGAGAATCAGCCTGTAAAATGGTATTATTGGGCAGCGTTTATGGTTATAGGATATTATGCATATACAAGGTTCAAAAAATGAAAAAGGGTCGTATAGCACTCGGGTTAGGCATAGGTGTTTTAATTTCTGCCGGATTAATCATTCTATTCAAGAATGTTAGATTAAGTGCGTTCAAGAAAAATTTAATTTCTAATGCCAATAAAGAATGGAAACTTTGGGGTAAGCCTTTAATTTTATCAGGAAAAGTACAAGAAGAGGGGGAGTTTGAATGTAGTAATATATATAGAGAAAGAGTGGGGGAGTATTGGAGAAAGGGAGTGAATTCAAATCAAGATGGTTGTTCAAATAGCCCTTGGTCATCTGCTTTCATATCTTTTTTAATGAGAAAAAGTGGTGCGGGTAATGAGTTTCCTTATTCATCTGCTCACAATAATTATATAAGACCATTTATCCAAAACAGAAAAAGCGGTATAAAATCCAACTTTAAAGCATATAAATTACAGGAGAAGAAGCCTGAATTAGGAGATTTAGTATGTTATTCAAGAGAATCAGGAGTAGATTATGATACTACGAGAAATTATAAAAGCCATTGCGATATAGTAGTAGATGTTAATAAGATAAAAGGAAATATAGAAGTAATAGGGGGTAATGTAAATGATGGAGTCACTAAAAGAATCCTTACGGTAGATAGTAAAGGATATTTAAATGATTACAACAATGATTGGTTTACAATAATAAAGAATAATAAATAATATGGATGCATCGGTTTTTGGCTTTAAGAATAATTCAAATGAGATACAGGAGATAGATATATTTCAAAGTTCTACTTTGGGGGCAGCCACTCTTTTAGAGCCTGTATGGAATTTTGAAGCAAATTACGGTGTAGGTGTTCTACCGGTGTATAATGTGGCAACAGGACTGTGGTATGATACAACCGTAGTAAATAAGCCGGGAAGTATTGGTATAAGGTTATGGCAAGAAGGAGGTAACACTTTTGTTGTGTCGGTAACCAACTCTGCGATTTTTAATAATACAACTACGGCACAAATGGTAGTAGTTTTAAATGAAAATGCAATACTTAATGTAATAGGAACTTGGTCTATTGAAGGTCCTTATGAAAACACCGAAGGAGAACTTGGGGTTCTTGGGACATTTAATATTAGACTTATTCCTTTCCCATCATATCTTGCTGCAAATGAGATAAGCCCATCACCTAAATTTAACTACGGTGTACAATCAATTTCTGTTCAAGGCGGTGGCGGTGCTCCAACTTTTGATGATTTAATTATATATCCTCGTTCTACCGCAGTAGCACCATCATTGGTTACTAACCCAAATGTAAGTATAGAAACATCATCAAACTTCTCGTATTCTGATTTTGTATGGAGCACAATTGGAAGAACATATGATGTGAAGAATTTCCAAATATTTTCTGACAACAAACAACAACTTCTGCAACCATTTCTATTTGACAGAACATTAGCGACAGGAAGAGTGTATCAGAAGGTATTAACCCCAACAATAGACCCTTATCAGCAACAAAATTATATAGTTACTCCTGAAGAAAAAGGTTATATATTAGATGGGTTTACAAAAATTAAATATAATCTACTTCCACAAGCATCAGTTAGATTAATGATGGATTATACTTATGTTGATATTTCTACTCCTTTAATTGCAAAGTTGGCGAGTCCACAAATTAATCAATCACTAATCACTCCTGATTTTGTCAAGTGGCAGGAGTTAGGATATGATAAGTTTGGATGTAAGTGGTTTACAGATAGAATAAAGGTACTTAGCGATAAGTTAAAGAAAGTATCGGGGAAGAGTGGGAGAATGCATCCTAAATGGCAAGAGCAATTGAAAGCAAGACTAATATATTTAAAGCAGATGATGATTAGTTATGATTGCGTTACGAGTGAAGAGGCTAAGGAAATACCTGAGTTGTCAATGGTAGGACCTGAATTGAAAAGATTAAATCTTTGGATGCCATCACCTGAATTTGTTCAAAGTCAGCTTGATGATGAGCAAGGAGCAAGGAAATTATTCAAAAAACACGATTTCCCAATTGTAAAAGAGTAGTAAGACTAAATTATTTTTAAGATTTTCCGTTATTTTTATAGTTTTTAAAAACAGTTTATATTTTATTTTAACCTGATTTTATATATAATTATAAAAAAAAACTATAATTTATGTTGTTTTATTTTGTGGATTATAAAATTTTAATATCTTTACAATGAAATCAATACTCTAAATTATGAAAATCAAAATTGTAAATTCAAAAAACAAAATCTCTAAAACAAGATATGATAAAATAGATGATATTCGTATCTTCACTATTAAGGGAATAAATAAATATCTTGTAATTAAAGAAGTACCACTTCTTGTGTCTAATCCGATAAAAGGAATTAAAAGACAATACTACTTGACTAAGCGTAGTATTAAACAAAACTACAAGATATTTTCATTGTGGTTTAAGGAGGTTATTCTAAGAAAGCCAATATACGCATTCAGTTATAGTAGGGATTGTGATATGCGGGAGAGTTGTGGTTATATAAAATTTAATAACAGAAATGAGTTTAATGATTATGAAACAAACTTATTTGATAGTGCAGAAGGTCAGACTTTTTTAAACAGGATTTCAGAAGAAGAATACTTAGATAACACCCAAGAGTGTACTGATGATTATGGAAATGATGATGAGTGGCAATTACACGCAGAAAGCGGAAGTTGTTAGATTAAACAAAAAAACGATTATGATAAAGCCAACAATGAAAAAAGAATTTTTCAACAACCTAAAAGAATTATCTATGAAAGATAGTAATACAGATATTCGCAATATTAAAGCCAAAGATTGTTGTTTATGTGGCGATGAAATGGAATGTATATTAGTTGGTAAAGATAAAGAACCTCTTTACGGTAATAATGCAGACCCTATATCTAAAGGTCACGGAAGATGTTGTGATGATTGTAATTTTAAAAAAGTAATTAGTGCAAGAATACTTCTACTCAAGAATAGTTTTGCTGATAAATTTTCAAAGAAATAAAAAACAATGGACAATTATACTATCCAAAAATTCATTACAAAAATAAGTCAATCAAAAGATTTTGACTTAATAAATACTAATAATATAAATGAAGATTTTGATTATGTAGAGGATATTCGTATTAGAATAAAATGGAAAGCATTAGTGGTTAATAAATTAAATGCGGGGATTATAGATATAGTTCCTATGATAGAAAGTGTTGAATTATATTTAATATACTCTACTTCAAAAGAAATATCAAAAGATAAATTTAAAGAGGAAGAAAAGAAATATTCATTAAACTTAGAGCAGGAGGAAGATTTTGTAACACACCCGTTACCTGAAAGACAGGATAAGTGGTTGGTATCTATTGAGTATGATGAGTATGGAGATGACCTAACCCGTAGATTAGTTTTAACAGGTATAGAATTTGATTTTAAAGAAAAAGAAATAACTATAAAATACTAAAACAATAATAACACTAAAATAAATAAATTATGGACTCACTCACACCCATCCTAACAGACCAAGAAAAAAAGTATCTTGGAAGTTACAATGAACAAAATCCCTTCTTAAAATCATTATCTGATTTTTATAAAGAAAGAGCAATGTTATCTGAAAAGCAAATCCTTGCTTTAAGAAAAGAACAAAAAAACGATACAAATAAGTTTAGTAGGTGTCCTAATACAGGTCTTAACAAAGGGCAAACTTGTTTATTTGTAGATATATCCTATAAAGAAAATAAGAATGTTATTGTAAATGCCATTAGAGAAAGAGCAATATGCATATCCGATGAAGAAAATAATACTTATTCTTGGATGCCCTCTTCTGCTATAAATTTAGAAACTCGGGTAGACACCGAAACGGGAGAGGAAATATATACAATTACTCTTAAATCTTGGTTTACAAGAGATGATGATTTTTGGAAACAAAGTAAGCCATTTGTTCCAAATACAAAAAAAGAAGTAGAAAAAATAGATGAAGAATCCCCTTACACATTTGAAACTGACAAAGAGGTTGAAGATATTGAAGAAAAGGAACGCCAAGAAATCATTGGAGATTTAAGTAACGAAGAGGGTAATAATAAATAAATAAATTAAAATGTCAGAAACTACATCAACATTAGCAGATTTAATCAGTCCCGAGTCAAGAAACATCTTAGAGAAATACAGGAATTTATCAAGATTAACTAAAGAAATAGGAATAAAAGAAGATAAGTGGAATGACCTTATATTCTTATCTAAAGAACTACCTAAAATTTCTCACAAGAATAAAGATGAGGCAATTAACTTAGTTAATAAACTATTAAAAATTAAAAAATGATAGCAAAACAAGATGAAAAATTACTAAAGTTTAGCATAGATACTATTGATAAGATAATAGAGGCTAAAAATAAAGGTAAAAAAATAGTAGAAAGTTGTGAGAATAATGAGCAGCTTAAAGCGGCAAAGGAATATGTAAATCTATATAGTGAAAGAACAGGTGACTATGTAGGGGCATCTGAACTTGAAATAATGATTCTTGCAAAAAGGATGCTATTATGAATTACCCAACAAATTTAACCCTACAATCTGATGATGGTGAAACGGCATATTTTGAAGATGTAAATGGTAATAGCTATTGCATAGGATATAGTTATATTGATAAAAGTCAATTAAGAACTTTTGCAGATATTCAACCTATTGATGCATTTAAAAATGAAGATGGAGAAATGTGTTTTGAATATGATGATGACCGTTGGGATGTAGAGTTTGAAATTATTGAAAGATATGTTGCGGATTACATAAAAAAAAAATTAGTGATTAAAGATAATGGAAGTCAGGCAGAGAATGGAGAGTTGTTCAGGGTTGTGGAGAATGAATAAAATATATGGAACCCAAAAGAACAAAGAGTATAAAAGAGAATATAGGAGATTAAAACCACACCCCGAAAATGAAATTAAATAAACTTGACAAAAAATTACACGAACTAAACTCTATAATAGACTTTATAGACCTTAATATATTAGAAAAAGGATTGAAAAACCGCTATATAAAAGTTCTAAGGCATCAAAAAGCACTAATAAGAGATATTGATAGGAAAGGCAGGAAAATACCGGAAAACATACCCTATGTGTGCGAGTTGTCAGGTGTTGAGGTGGGAAGCATCCGTGAAAAAGAACCTCCATACAAATTAAAATCAGATATTAAATTAAGTTATCACACAACTGAAGGCGTGTTGAGTGGTCATAACTCTTATTCTCACATTTTAAATAACTACTCAATTAAATCTATGAGGAAGTTATTGGATAGAAAGATAGGGTTTGATGATTTATCAGATATAAAAGATAACATAACTTTAATAATGGAGGTTTTTAAGCACAAGGATTACTATAAGAAGTATATAGATATTAATTCCTTTGTTAAACAATTAGACAATATAACTTCAGTTGTTGATGGAATGTAGAGGTATTTAGTTATCTTTGATTTCTTAATTTATCAAATGACATTATTTTTTTTATTATATTTAGGTGTAGGTATTATGGAGTATTTTAATGTTCAAGAAGAATACCGAAAAAAAATTCAAGAAGATTTTCCTTTTCACGAACCAATATTCATTGAAATATCTCTATGGATAGTTTGTATATTATTCACATTACCCCTTCACATTATGAAAGTATTAATTACGATAAAGCGATTTTCTAAAAATATTTGGAAGAAAATAACCTTCCCGTTTAAAATAAGAAAGTTCGCTAAAAAATTAAATAAAGTTTCACAGGAAAAAGATTCCTTAAAATCTGTAAATATGTTATTCAAGGCAATGAAGGACATATTAGATTAATCCTCACAACCCAAAATAAATAGAGTATTGGCAAACATAACCACCTATTTTCAATCAAAAACAAAACACATAAAGTAGGTAAACGGGTAGGATTGCTATATATAATGGCGTAAATTATACAATAAATATAACTTATTTTTATTATATTATCAGGTTAAATAATTATTTTAAGAGATATATTGATATATATTTTTAGGAATATATTTTTATGTGGTTTATTTTACTATCTTTGAATAGAAATAAATTTAAAAAATTATGAAAATAAAAAGCAGAGTAAAGTTAAATTTAGACAAATATCCGCACTTAAAAGATGATGACAATAAATTATTTGCTACCATTTGGCTTGAGGAATTATCGGATATTGGATTTAACGCTAAGGAACGAACTGCCTTTGAATTATTGAAAGAAATTGCTCAAAATAAACTAACACCTGCTCCGAGTATAAAAAGAGCAAGAGCAAAATTACAGGAAGAAGAGCCTAAATATAGAGGAGAGAAATACCAAAAAAGACAAAGTGTATTGCAAGAAAAATGGAGAAACGACTTAGGATATAGAACTAAATAAGGGGAGTAAATAGTCAGTCAGCAAAAGACCCACTCAGGCTGAGGGTGGTACTGCGGAACACTCCCCTTCTTTTTAAACAACGATTAGAAATATAAAATATGCTGAATACAATTAAGAAAAATATAATTAAGGAAAGGAGATGGATAATTAAATATGATAAGTCGGGTAGAATTAGAGAAGTAAAATCTCTTTATAAAGCAGATGAATATAGGGGGAAGAGAGAAATGTTAACCGATGAAAAAGTAATAGAGATTTTAGAACAAGAAAAATTAATAAATAAAAAACTATGTCAGAAAAAGAAAAACACAAAGCCGAGTTAGTCCATAAATCAGATATGGAGGGTAAAAAAATATTTTGGAAAGAACAATTTAGTGGTGAAGCTAAGGGCGGTATGTTCTTCCGTTCATTTGACTTAAATGAATTTATTAAGAAGGTTGAATCCTCTGAAGAAGGAGGTGAAGTTGTTGGTATTAAGTTTGAAGGTAATAACTTGGAATTATTAATTAAGAAATAAATATATAGAAATGAAATCATTACTTAAAGAAAAATTTTACAACCCCAATAAAGACACCGAAAAACAAATCAGGGCTCTAAATCAGATAATAATTGGGAAATTTAAGCCATTATTTCTTATATTATCTACTTACACCGATGCAAAAGTTTTAAAAGACCTTAAAAAGAAGGTTTTAAAGGAAAACCACTCAAAGCGGGAGGCGGATTTATTACTTCGTATTCAAAAGCTATCCGTGTCATTTGTAAGGTTCTTTATAAAATCAGATTTAGATGAAAATGATGTTACAGATTGTGCAGATTGTTATTCAGAATGGATTAACAAAGAGCATAATGCAAATGAATTCACTTCTATTCTTAATAACTTTAATTCTAATTAAAAACAAGTGAATAACTTAGGTAATATTTCAATAGCAGAAAAAGTAGCATTAAGAGATATAGCTTACTATTATGCAGGTTGCAATTTTAGTAGTCGCCCTATAAAAAACCATTATGTTACTGCAACAATATTATATAATATGGGTAAGGAGATAAGAATGCAAAATAGGATATTAAATGACTCAATAAGAAAAGTTCATTTTAAAAAAAGAAAAAATTAATTAAATATAATAAGGATAAATAGTGTTTAAAGAATGTAATTGCATATAGTTTGTCTTGTTTATTCAGCACTTTAAAAGACAAAAGAGAAAAGCCCTACTCACTAATTATAGGCGTTAAAGAAATGGAAAAAGTATTATATAAAAAATTTGGAATAGTAGGAAAAAGAACTAAAACTGAAATAGGTAGAGAGATAGACCACCTTAAAGAAATTGATAAAATTACAACTGACAGGGTTAGGGCAGGTTATAGCATTAAGAAAAATAAAACTAAATAATAATTAAATAGAAAAAGAAAATGGCATCATTTGGAAAAATTTACATAAGTGGAAAAATATCAGGAATAGAAAATATCGCACCTGCTTTATTTGAACAGGCAGAAATGAAATTAATTGCATTGGGATGGGAGGTAATCAATCCGACAACAATAAAACATATAGATTTAGATTCTTGGATAGGATGTATGAAAACTGATATTATTGAATTAATGAAGTGTGATAGTATTTTTATGCTATCAAATTGGGAAACATCAAAGGGGGCTATAATTGAATTAAAACTTGCTGCTGACTTAGGTATGAAAATTATGTATGAGGAAGAACCAAAACTAAATATAGATGCCGTGCAAAGCGAAATGCCCGGATTTAAAGGCACATTAGATGCGTTAGATGAAATAACAATTAGAAAATAAAAAATGAATAGAGTAGGGCTAATAGTAATAGCAGAGAAATTAGCATTAAGAGATATAGCTGAGTATTATGGAGGTAAGTATTATTACAAGGCTCCTATGACCAAAAACACTTATGTTTCAGCAAGGTGGTTGTATAATAGGGTAAAAGGAATAAGGAAGCAAAACAGTATGTTACTTAAAAATTATTTAAAGAAGAAGATATGAAAAAGATATTAGGAGGTACAGATAGAGAAACATCATTGAGAACAAAAATAATATGTACTTTAAAAGAGTTGAGGTTTTTCTTCACTTGTTCATTATGGAAGAAGAAATATAGATTTCCCCGAAACAATATAAGGATGGAGTTTATGGATTGCTTTGACCCATTAACTTGGAATTAATAATAAAAAATAAAAAATGGTAAAAATTATTGAGTACACAAAGTCAGAAATTGTAGAGATACGATATGGATATGACCCAACAAGTTATATTTACACAAAAGAAGATTCAGACAAACTTACTAAGGAACTACTTAGGATAATGGGAACAGATTTAAAAGTAACAATAGAAACGCAAGAATACAGGTAATAACAACCGAGTAAAGACCCTCTCACTAATATAGGCGAATAAGATATTAAAAACAATAGATTATGAATGAAGAATTAGAAACTATATTAGAATTGAATGAATGTCTTTTAGCTGATGGATTTAATGATGCTATAATTGGTATTTCCCAATGTGAAAATCCAAAAGCAGTTTATAGCATAAAGAAATGTATTGATAAATTAATTGAAAGAGATGGTATGAGTAAGGATGAGGCAATTGAATTCTTTAGCTTTAATGTTTCAGGAAGTTATATGGGAGAAAAGACACCAATATTTATTACACTAAAAGAAGAAATCATATGAATGGAAGATTTAGATGGACAGATAAAACTGTAAAAGAGTTCGCAAGGTACTACACTAAATACCAAGGATTACCGGGAGGTCAAAAAAAGGTAGTGTCTATTGAAGAAAAATTAAAAATGTTTAAGAAAAATCTAAGGATAGAAATTGAAGAAGATATAGAGAAACCCCTTCTTCCGGGATTAGACCCTAAAATAAAGTCGGCAACTATATATATGGGATTAGTAACAGACACAACGGTTACAAAAAAATATACACAAAAGGAAATGGATAAGATAGTAGATAATTTACCTCCATTACCTAAAGAATTAGTAGATAAATTTAAAAATAAAAATAATAATGATTAAAGACTATAACGATAACATAATAGAGGAATTAGGACTAACTGAACTTCAAGTATTAAACATTGTATCAGTATGGTACTTTAGCGATATGATAAATGAGGTGTTTAAATCTAATCTTGATGAAATGGAGGTAGGAGAAGTAGCACGGAACTTATTTGATGAGAAATATGAAGAAATTAAATTAATTAGAGATTCAAAATCCTTACTATAATGAATAAAGAATTAAAGAAAGCACAAAAAGACTTTGAAAGGACTATTGAAGAGTTAGAGAAAAAAAGTTATAGTGTTTTAAAAATCACCGCAATAGAATATAACGCATACTGCACAGATGTAAGGCAGGAATTAATGAGAAAACCAATGTCTTTTGATGATTGGTATGAGCAATGGGTATTAAATTTATCAGAATAAGGCAAGTCAATAGAGGGTAGATTACTATCTTTGCAACTATGGATATATATAAATCAATAAATTTTCTAAAAAGATATGTGGAGCAAAATATTGACACATCATCAAAGACAAAGGAGGGGGAAGCGGGTGTAAGAGGATTAATTCTTATGGTACAAGAAAAGTATAAGATAGATATGGGTTTGCCTCAACCTAAAGAAGAAATTACTGATTTAAGATATGCAATGATGGATTCATATGCTTTAGGAAACATAGAGGAACTTGCGGGTAGAGAGTATGTATCTGATGTTCTATTGAAAAAAAACATAGATGTTGAAGATTATATTAAAGAAATAGACCGCTATAATATTATAATTTCTGCACAAAAAACACTTCCCATACAAGAGCAAACAGAAGAGGGTTATGAATTAACACATTTAATTTGGGGTCTATATACAATCTCAAAGGATAATCATCTTATGAGAAACTATAAAAATTTTATGCTTGACTCGTTAGTTAATCTTTTTCAAAGGATAGATACCGTAACTGATGTATCAACAGAAACGCTTTACTTTATAAGTTTATTGGATGTAAATTCCATAAAAGAAGATTGGATAATGAAATTAGAACAAGACCAAGATATTAATGGGGCTTTTACAGGGTATTATCATTATGAGGATTTTACAGAATTTGAACAAAAAATAGTTCAAGCCCATCATACTGCATTAGCCCTATTAACTTTATATAATTTTTATAACGAAATTAGTGAGCAGGAAATCTAAATTTCCCACTTCTTTATAGTTTCATTAGCAGTTTCATCAGGAATAAATTTACCCTTCATATAATCTTCCATTGTTATCTCTCCTACTATTTTAGAAGTGTCAATTACTTTATTTAGCATATACTTAGATGCATTATGGGTATTATCTGATTTTTCAATCATTTTATTCAGAATTTCAGATTTTATGTATTTAGGATGAACATACCAATCTTCATAGCAACTCACATCATCAGGAGCAATATTACCAACAACAAGCACATAACCCTTAGATTTTAGAAACAATCTTGATAACTCACGATACTTTCCTTCCATATCTGTATAATGGTCGTGTTCGTAAGTAATTACCTTAAAGTCACATTTATTAAAAGGTAAGTTTGTAAGTATTTCAAAAGTTGTTGCAGGAGGCTCACAATCTACTTGTAGATAGTCTATAACACCTTTTAAGGTAGAAAAGTCATACTGAGTAGCATCACAAAGTACAACAGGATTTTTTCTATGCTTTCTAAATTCATTAACCTCTGCTTCTAATATTTCTAATGAAAGACCTGTCCAACCCAACTCTTCCAATAATGCAGTATTACTTCCTTTATAAGGGTCGGCAGAGCCAATTTCAAGATAATCTCCATCAGTCTTACCATCTAACATAGATAACACAAACATATCTTGGTAGGTTTGAGAATAATTTCTCTCTATTTTTTTATAACCCTTAAACTTAAATCTTAATTTTCCTGCTAATGAATTATCATAAGGAAGGAATGGGTCGCCTGAAGAACCTAAAGATGTAATATTAGTTTGAATTAATTTCTTGTAATGTTTACTTAAAGGATAGTTAGAAAACCCTAACTTTTGAAACCTCTCTCTCGCTTCATATCCCTGTCCTAAATTCCAACAACATAAAGCATCTTGAAATTCTAATTGATAATGATGCTCATATCCTAATTCTAAATTTAAAGTTTCGTTGTTGTCTTTAAATTCTAAACCAATTTTAGCATAAGTTTGAGATGCAGACCATTTTTCCCTTAACTCATAATATTGAGAAATAAATAAATACGCTTCAGGTCTATTTGGTTTATATTTAATAGCGTTGTACCATAATGCTAATTCAGTAGTTTCTCTCCTTCCTAATCTTTGTAAGGATTTTGCAACAAACAACAAAGACTCGTAAGTCATATTTTCAGAGCCATCAAGTTCTGCGGCTCTTAAAAAGAAAGATAACGCAGAAGAAAATTGACCTAACTTATAATAATATAATCCTAAAGAATAATTAGATGAAGCTATTTTAGGATTATTTACATAAGTATTGACTAATCCATCTGTCTTTATAATATTAGAATGCTTAGTTGGTTTTTTCAACCCAACCATTTCTTCAAAAATATCTGTTGTCATTTTAAGTATATATGCAGTTGTATCTTGAAATCCAAACGGGATATACATTTCATCTCCTTCAATATGAAGTCCACAAGAAAACTCTATATTAGCATCCATAAACTTAAACTTGTCAGAATGATGTATCATATTCCAATCTTTATCCCAAACAACAAATCTATGGTAGTATTGGGCATCTTTCTTACCTTGTTCATTAAACCATAAATCTACTTCGTGAGTTATACAAACCCAATAATCTTTATATTTTACTACCTGTGACCCTCCTCTTAAATCTCTTTTAAACTTAACATCTTGCTCTACTAACTTAACTGTTTTAGATTTCCCTGTTTTACGATTTACCTTTACAATTTCAGTAGGAGTGCACCATTTTACATAGTGATTAGGCATATCTAAAATCGGCATCCAATTCTTTTCACAATAAGACCCTTTTATTGGAGGCTCTATTCTATCTCTATCAATCTCTTTAAAATTTTTAACTTCAGAAATTTCCATTCTTCCCTCCCCGTTAGTGGTTGTATCTCTTCTTACCCCCGACATTAGCAATTTCTTATCCCAATTAATTAACCTAACATCTTCTAAACCCACAAATTCCCAAAGAGGCTCCACATCTAATTTAGTAGTATTAACCTCTTTAAAATCCCCTACCTCTAAAGTTTTCTTATCTAACTCACAGAGAAAATTTCTTGTTGTTAAAGTTATATCATCTTCCGGGTTTAAATATACTAAAGGACCATAAGGGCTTTGATGTTTTTGATTTCCTTCTGAATGGTATAACGAATATCCTACTTGCCTAATATTAAGGATTAATTTTCCATTTATTTTAAGAATACTTGGATTTGTTAATCCGGTACCATTAGAAAATTCTGTTGGGATAATTAGGGGAGATATTTTTCCTCCACGAAGTAATGCGGTTTTACAAATATTATTATTCATATTTAATAATTTTATATTAATTAAGGGTGTGGCAATAATTTACGCAAACTTAATAATAATATCTTATAATACTAAAGATTATACTATTTTTTTATTCACCCGCAGGAGGTTCTTCTTCTTCCCCTGTCCAAGCAGGTAAATAATATTGATTACTATTACTTGCAGTAATTAGAATCCAACCTGCTGCCGTTTTTCCAACATTATCAGGAACTTGGTTTACATTCCAACCATAAGAACTACTTCTATTACCTGCTGAACTAAAAAGATGAGAACTTCCTGCTGCTCCTGTTGTTCCTGTTGTTCCTTGAGAACCTGTCGTTCCTTGACTTCCATCATTACCTGAAGTTGCTGAAGCACCTGATATAAATGCAACACTAATTACTGCATCTTCAATATAAACTGTTCCTGTACCTGCACTACCACTATGAGTACATATAGTGCTGACTTTAATAGTATCATTTGCACTAAGATATACTGACATACTCAGCTCATTATTAAAAACAGGGTTATAGATAGAACCTCTTGAGTAAGAACCACCATCAGTTGAGTTTTGTGCAACGCCATTTATATAGATGGTTGAAAGCATTGTTGACCTATTAGTTGACCTCCCACTCTGTTCAAATACTATATTTGATGATATTATATAATATCCTGCCTGTAATACTGTAATTTCATTTCCATTAGTAATATGGGTATAATAAGAAGCATTTATTGATGGGTCTAAACCATACTGTGAAGTTGATACATTTATAAAAGCAGTATTTCCTAATGTATTAAAGTTTGTCGTGTTTAGTGCTTGACCGGTATCATATCCATTAAATCTTGCTACACTTCCTCCTGCTGCTCCTGTTGTTCCTGTTGTTCCTTGAGAACCTGTCGTTCCTTGACTTCCTGTATTTCCTGTTGTTCCTTGAGAACCTGTTGCACCTGTTGTTCCTGTCGTTCCTTGCGAACCAACTGCACCTGTTGTTCCTGTCGTTCCTTGTGAACCTGTTGCACCTGTTGTTCCTGTCGTTCCTTGCGAACCTGTTGCACCTGTTGTTCCTGTTGCACCTTGAGAACCAACTGCACCTGTTGTTCCTGTTGCACCTTGAGAACCAACTGCACCTGTTGTTCCTGTCGTTCCTTGACTTCCGGTTGCACCTGTTGTTCCTGTTGTTCCTTGACTTCCGGTTGCACCTGTTGTTCCTGTTGTTCCTTGAGCACCTAATTGCCCGGTTCTACCTTGTATTCCTTGAGTACCTTGTGAACCTGTTTCACCCACAACACCTTGTATTCCTTGAGAACCTTTAAGTCCTTGAATACCTTGAGCA
>Ga0307993_1000068_pt1 | contig 31307 bp, 32 predicted proteins | sample EllFjometagen260_FD_203163 | JGI IMG/M metagenome (GOLD analysis project Ga0307993, IMG submission 203163) | Marine microbial communities from Ellis Fjord, Antarctic Ocean - #260 | ecosystem: Environmental > Aquatic > Marine > Unclassified | place: Southern Ocean | collected 2014-11-02 | reverse complement strand
AGGGTATAAGGCGGCAATCCAGACAATAGAAGAAATAAAAGAGCAATTTGATGACAGATTCGACCCCAAGTAGCCTCGCAAAGTCTTGTGGGCTAGACTCACTGAAAGAATTAAGCGAAATATCAGGCACATCCCTAAGCAGCCTGAACTGGTTATTCAAAAATAATATGAAAAAATTCAAATGTTTGGCTTATGGAGCAGCAATAATGCAGAAAACCACAGAAGATCAAGGATAATATGCCTAAACAAAGCAACGAAGAGCTGGAATTAGAACTTAGGGAGCTACTTAGGACTAACTTTGTGTATTACGCACAGGTCAATTTAAAAATTCGTACCAAGTCTGACGGTATACAACCGCTTGAGATGAACCAAGCCCAACTTTATGTCCATAATATCGCTGAAAAGCAGATGAATGACGTAGGATATGTGCGGATTATCGTGCTAAAAGGTCGGCAACAGGGCATGTCCACCTACATTCAGGGTCGTTTCTACTGGAAAATCACCCACGCCATAGGGAAAAGGGCGTTTATCTTAACTCACGAAGGGGAAGCAACGAAGAATCTCCTTGGTATGACATCGAGATACCATGAACATTGCAATGAACTCATTAAACCGTCTACTTCTGGCGCATCCCTCAACTACATTCGCTTTGATAAGCTCGATTCAGAGTATCGTGTTGGTACTGCTGGCAATAAAAACACTGGTGTAAGCTCCACGAATCAATATTTGCACGGTTCTGAGGTGGCTTTGTGGGAAAACGCAGGGGATTTAGCCGTAGGATTGATGCAAACCGTTCCAGATGCTCGTAATACAGAGATTTGGTACGAGTCTACAGCCCGTGGAATGGGTAATTACTTCCACAAACAGTGGGTTCTAGCAGAAAAGGGAGAGACAGACTTCATTCCCGTGTTCGTTCCGTGGTATTGGCAGAGTGAATATCAAAAATTAGCTCCGCTAGACTTTGAACCAGAAGAATCAGAGATGGAACTACAGGAATTGTTCCGACCTTACACCGATCTTTCTGGTGTAGAACACACAGAGCTAACACTAGATCAAATTCATTGGCGGAGAATCAAGATCAAGTCTATGGAGTCGGACGGCACAGATGGCCTTAACCGCTTCAAGCAAGAATACCCTATGAATCCTACCGAAGCGTTCCAATCGTCTGCTGGAGGGGGTCTGATTGATCCTCTGTGGTGTATGCGAGCTAGGAAACAGGACATAGATGCGCGTGGGCATGTCACAGTCGGCATTGACCCGTCATTCGGTGTTGAGGGGGGAGATAGATTTTCCTTGGCAGCCCGTAAAGGCAGAGAGATTATCGAGGTAGTTTCTTATTCTGGATCAGATGTGAACACTCTTGGACAGAAATTATCAAAGTGCCTACAGTTTATCGAGAAGCACAGACCGACCATTACATTCATTGACTCTGGTGGTGGATCAGACATTTGTGACGCACTCCACGACAAGGGATACCCAAATGTGATACCGATTGCATTCGGCTCTACAGCGGATAATGACGTGAAATATGGGAATAAAAGGGCAGAAATGTGGGGTAGAATGGCTTTATGGCTAAATGATGAGAATACTCCCGTACAAATACCTGATTCGGATAGCTTACAAACCGACCTTTGTGGTAGCCTATACAAGCGAGATTTGAACCATCGTTTGCTTTTACTGCCTAAAGACCAGATTAAGAAGGAGCTTGGGTTCTCTCCAGACGAGGGGGATGCGTGTGCGCTAACATTTGCACAGCACATTCCATTTAGAGTTAACGAAGAAATTATTGTTACAACGAGTATGTGATGCCTAAAGACCCTAACGACAAACCAAACGCTCCCCCGCCTCCACCAACGGGCGGGACTCCACCTCCACCTCCATCAGGGGGAACTCCACCACCTGCACCTTCAGGTAATGTAGATAACTGGGGCGGAGGTTCTGCTGTTACTTGGGAGACTTGGCAGCGTCAGATGGCTTTCGACAGGGGTAATGGTAATATAGACACTACTGCTCGTAATAGTGGAGATGCTCGATACTGGTATGACAACTATGTTAACGCATGGAACAGTGGTGATGAAGGATTAAGAAATGCGATTGATGTGCAGCACGGCTTTGCAATTCACCAAGAAGCGCCGCCTCCGCCAGTAGTAGCGCCACCTCCACCAGCAGCGCCACCCCCGCCAACAGCGCCGCCGCCTGACATCGTTGATCCGCCGCTTGATCCAGAGCCGCCAGAGATTTCACCGCCGCCGCCAGTTAATGACGACCCAGATCAAACTCCACCCAGCAATGATGTTATTGATGATGAAGAGCATGAAGACGATCCTGAAACGCCAGAAGATGAGTCAAATCCACCGCCTTCTCAAGATGAAGACACGAACGATGAGATTGATACGACTCTAACTATTAGGGACACAACCCCTGAAGACGAGGTAGTAGACCCCGCAACAGGTCGGCGTTACGCAACTCCAGAATCTGCAAGACGAGCTGGTATAACAAATTGGGTCTGGGCATCAGACTACACAGGATAAATTATGAATTACGATAAAGAAGCAATCAGAATATGTAGCGAACAGAAGCGGCTAAAGACATCCAGAAAGAACTGGGAAACCTACTGGGAATACATTTCTCAATTCGTTATCCCTAACCATAGCGACTTCATAACCAAACGAGTCAAGGGTGACATGACCAGAAGCAATCAGATATTTGATGCTACTGCTGTTAGGTCTGCAAGGCTACTGTCCACCTCAATCATCGGCGCTATCTTCACTGGCAAGTGGTTTGGCTTAAAGCTACGAGGTAAAGATAATCAGTCGGACGAGTGGAGTTCTTGGTTAGAGCAAGTCACAGACTCAATGCTAGCAGCCTTTGAAGACTCAAACTTTCTAGTTCAGATAGGTCAAGACATACAGGGTATGGTTGCCTTTGGTACGTCTGGTCTTTCTGTTGAGGACGAGAGTGATGATGGTATATTCCAAAGATTGATCTTCAGAGATCACCACCTAACAACCTTTGTGTTTGATGAAGGCGCTGACGGAACACCAGACAGAATTTACCGTGAAGTAAAGATGTCTCCAGAAGCCGCGCTGAATAAATATCATGGCGATGAAAACATCTCTAGGGAAATAATCGCAGACTTCAGAGATAAGATGGAGAAGAAAATATCGACTCCAATATCTTTTGTTGAAGCTATCGAGCCTACCACTCTACATAGTACGGCTGACAGAGAGCAGGGCAAGTATAAGATCACCCTAATCTATAAGAACGAAATGCAGTTGATGGAAGAGAGCTATGCTCCCGAACTACCAATGCTTGTATCTCGATGGGATAAGATCACTGGTGACGTTTACGGTTGGTCGCCAGCCATGACAGCACTACCTGACATCATCACTATGAATGAGGTTAAGCGTCTTGAATTGGGTGCTTGGGAAAAGAACATACTGCCAGCGAAAGAGATTGTTGCTGGTACTCTGATGAACGGAAAGCTGAACAGGGGTGTTAACGGAGTTACTATTGTTAACCGACCTAACGCTATCAACAACATTGACGAGCCATTCAGCTTCCAGAACACAATGGTTAAGGCTGAAGAACTCCGAGATGGGATCAAGTCCTCGTTCCATGAGCAAGAGCTTATCCTTCCTGACAGAAACCACGACACAGCGTATGAGGTTCGTATCCGTTATGACCTGATGCAGAGATTGTTAGGGGCAACATTCGGTAGAATTAAGACCGAGAAGTTACAGCCACTCATTAATCGGGTATTCAGAATTATGCTCGATGGCGGTGCTTTCCCCGACCTACCTCAGAGTGCAACTGAGTCAGACATTACAGTTGAGTATCTATCCCCATTAGCTAAGTCGCAACGAGCAGCCGAAGTAGAAGCTACTATGCAGTTCAGTCAGTGGGTAATGCAGATGGCTCAGATGAAGCCTAACGTAGTAATGGCATTAGACGAACACCAAGCAGGATCAATCCTGGCTGATGGATTGGGTGTACCTACCTTGGTATGGAAGGATAAAGAAACCTTCGATGCTGAAATACAGCAACAGCAAGAAGCAATGCAACAACAACAACAACAGCAGCAAGAACAAGAGCGCGTTCTTAAAGGTGTAAACGGGGTGGAAGAAGATGAAGGACAAGAACCAACGAGCTAAATCCGAAGCTGACTATGAGGAAGAACTCCTTTCAGGGTCGGTAGCAATAGCAATGAAGAAACTTGAGGGGTATCTACCCTTTGAGGAACTTCTTGAAGCACTCCAGCAGGACTATCTGTTTCATCAAACTGTTAGTCCTAATGGCGATCAAGCAATGCGCGTTGAAGGTGAGCGTGGCATGTTAATACATTTAATTAATTTATATAGAGAGATAAAGAATGTCTGAAGATAAGCATTGGAGTGAGGGGTTGCCAGCAGAAATGGCAGCACACGGGGATGTTAAGGGGTCTGATACCTTGGAAACATTTGTCAAACGGTACACGGATAATCGGGCAACTATGTCACGGTCTATCCTTATGCCTAACGCTGAAGCTGGCGATGAAGAGCGAGATAAGTTCTACTCAAAGCTTGAAGGTGTCGAGGGTGTTGCGCGTATCCCTGCCGCTGACGATGTTGAGGGATGGAAGAAGCTCTATCCAAAGCTAGGTGTTCCAGAGAGCGCGTCTGGTTATGAGATGGAGAACGAAGAACTAGCCAATACTCTTCATGGGTTAAACCTGAATAGCGGTCAAGCTAGACGTATCAACGAACTCATCACTGAGAAGACCACATCATTTGCAGACCTGAATGCTGAAGAGACTTTGGTAGGGCTGGATGCACTAAAGAATGAGTGGGGCGAAACCTTTGAGGGTCGGGCTAAGTTAGCAACTAAGGTCTTGCGCGATCATGGTGGCGATGAACTTATGTCTATGCTTGAGAAGAGTGGTCTTACCAACAACGCTGACATCATCAAGTTAGGCTATGCTCTCAATAAAACTATGGTGGCTAAGAAGCTAACCCGTGGCGAGAACGAAACCGCTACTTACGGCGGGTCTAAGGATGAAATCAATGAAAAGATTGCTTCCGTTATGGCTAACCAATCTGATCCATTTCACATTAAGAGTCATCCAGATCATTCTCGCAGAGTAGATACAGTGCTTAAATACTACGAAGAGCTGGATGGGGGTTGACACAGTTCTTGATTAAGGCTACATTAGGGCTAACAGATACGCATTAAGCCCTGTTGGTCTAGCAGACCAAAGAAATGCAGGATTAGCCCCACTTAGGGATTCCTAACCGAATAAAACTTTTTAATAAACTTTATTTGATAGGAGTCCTCTAATGGCTATCTCAGTTCAAAACGCACACGTTGAGGCGTATAAACGCAACGTAATTCATTTGGCACAACAACGTGGTTCACGCCTTCGTCCTACAGTAGTTTCTGAAGTAGTTAATGCTTCTGTTCACAACTTTGAGCGAATCGGTACTACCTCTGCTGTAGTTAAATCTGGTCGCAACGCGACTACCCCAAACATTGAAGTTCCACATGATCGTAGACAGGTCGGCTTAACTGAGTATCAGTGGGCATCCTTGATTGATCGTGGTGATGACATTCGCACTCTAATCGACATCACTGGTAAGTATTCAGTGAATGGCGCGATGGCAATGGGTCGCCAGTGGGATGACTTGATTATCGCTGCTCTCTCAGCAGATGCGGTGACTAAAGTTCCGACTACCAATCCAGCAGGTGGTGATTATACTCTTGGTACAGCTTCATTGCCGTCCACGAATATTATCGCTAACACAATTGGTGGTAACACAACTATGAACCTTGGTAAATTGCTTGCAGCTAAAGAGCAACTACTTAGTTCAGATGTTGACGAAGACTACGAGAAAATGTATTGCCTAGTAACTTCTAAGCAATTGCATGAATTACTTGCAGTTACCGAAATCACTAGCTCAGACTACAACAGCGTAAAAGCTCTTGTTAATGGCGAAATCAACACTTATCTAGGCTTGAACTTCATTCGCACAGAGCGACTTGAAACTCGATCTGCTGATACTGTTGGCTTGGTATACTGCGAATCAGCAGTTGGTCTAGCGATTGGTGAAGATATGATGGCTCGTGTAAGCGAACGCTTCGATCTATCTTACTCAGATCAGGTCTACTTTGAATTCGTAGCTGGTGCAGTACGACTAGAAGAAGAGAAGGTTATCGAGATTCTTACCGTAGCGTAACGTCAGGTTTACCCCTCTCCAAAGGGCTTATATGGGGCTAAGGATAATCTTTAGCCCCTTTTTTAAAGAGGTATAATATGTCATCAAAAGTAGACATCGCTAACATGGCTTTATCTTATCTTGGTGAATCCTCGATAATTAGTTTCACTGATGAGACTACCCCTGCTGAAACCATAAACCTTCAGTACGAATTATCTAAAAAGTATCTCTTGATGCACCACAACTGGTGGTTTGCAACAAAGAGACAGACTTTAACAGAAGTAACCCCCCTAACATTACCCCTAACGCTTGACCCTAAATGGCCTCATGTGTTCATCTACCCGTCAGCATGTTTGAAGATGCTCCGTGTGGATAATGACGATCAGCCTTGGCAGCGTTTTAAAGACGAGATAAGAACTGATGCAGCCACATTCTCCTGTGAGTACATAGAAGATGTAGGTGAGCAATACTTCAGTCCAGCCTTTGAGGAAGCCTTTGTTTATTACTTGGCATCCAAGATTGCTTTGTCTGTTACTGGTGATCGACAACTAAAGAACGAAGCTAGGGAGATGTACGGTCAAGCCATACAGTTTGCCATTAGCTCTAACGATCTTGAGCAAGGCATACAAAACCTTGGTGTTGATGATGGGCGTGATCTTCGTAGAGGTTTCTATGGAATCGGGCTTAGCCAAGAAAGTAATGTGAGCTAGTCATGGTCATTAAGCCAATACAGAGTAACTTTAGTTTTGGCGAAGTAACGCCTAGAATGAGAGCGCAATCGGCTCTACCTCAAGTAGCTACTGGATGTAAGAAGCTTGAGAATATGCACGCAGAATCGCACGGCATCGCGGCAGGTAGACACGGAACTGACTTTATTGGTTCTGATATATCAAGTGCTGCTGGTCAGCTTGTAACTGATATTTCTGGAAGCTACCTATATGGAGCAGCCTCTATTTCAGGGTTTCAGCGTGACAACACTCCTATAAGGATAATTCCATTCTCAGTGAATGTAGATCAAGCTTATATTGTTGTTTTCAGCGATAACGCCGACTATGTAGGATCGCCACATACATCAAGAATCAGCGTCTATGATTCTTCAGATAAGAATCTAAATAATCCAGAGACCTTTGAAAGACAAGCTATCGCGGATATTGGCATCAACGAGAATGTAAGTGACTTCCCAGATACACCAGTACCTTATGCCCATTCAGAAATTCAGGATGTGCATTTCGTCCAAATAAAAGACATGATCGTAATGGTTCATAGCCACTACCCTCCAATGAAGTTGATCCGATACAACGTCCCCAACAGCGCTACTATTAAGTGGGGCTTTACCTTTCTCGGAACGTATGGGTCGGAGTGGGGGGATGGATTAAGAATTAGGGATGCTGTTACAGCTCAAGGAAAGAAGTTAGGATACCCAAGAACTGTTGGATACTATCAGCAGCGCCTAGTATTTGGCGGGATGACTCATGCCACACACCGTCTAGTCTTCACAAGAACAGACGATCTGACTAAGATAGATAAGGGTTTCTGGAGTTCTCACGAAGATGACTTTGAGACCGTATCTCCTGAATGGACTTATCCAACAGTTGATCCCATGCCAACAGGCGTTATTAACTACATGCACGTTCAGGGCAGTTTAGTAGACCTAAAGCTACTACAAGTGTTTAGGGGTGGTATTCAATTAGACCCGCCACTAGATTCCAGTGGAAATATCGTTGAGGGACTTACTGGACTAGGGCTTGGCGATTACATGATACACAAAAATCTATCCTCTGCCACTGGAGAAGACATAAACCCCAACTCCTATACTGGTTTTGGTGCTGACGGATTCTGTATCAAGAGATTCCTTAGAAGCTATAAGGGGGCTTTTTTAAGCATTGAATTCCCACTATCTCAACCAAACCCCGCCCCTGCAAAGCCAGCATTACATCCAGATTATTCAGACGTAATGAGTATTGTCATTACTCGTCCTGAAGACTCAGGGTTAACATTTGATATTGCAGCAACAGACCAAAACCACATTCAATGGGTTGTTGGCGGTGAAGGACTATTTATCGGAACTACTGGGGGCGAGTGGGTGGCTTACGTTGATAATTACATATCAAACATGAACCCACCAATGTTTAGTCAGGTCAGCAGCTACGGTTCTCAGCACATACAGCCAATGAAGGTTGGTGACTCCCTTGTTCATGTGACCGCATCAGGACACGAAATAAGAGCATTTAGAAGTGACTTCACATCTAATCGCCAGAAATGGATAAGCGTAGACCTTGCTTGGCTGGCGGAGCATTTATTCCATGATTATAGAATAGTTGAGCTTGCCTTTACTGAGATTCCAGATAGCATATTTTGGGTAAGGCTATCAGACGGGACTATTTATTCATGCGTGTACGACCCAGCCATTGACCCTAATAAGGTTGGTTGGTCTAAGCATCCTATGTCTTGCGAGGTTCTAAGTATAGCGAGTCTTCGTGATGCCGACTATGACAGACTTTACATGACTACAAGCCGTACCTTCGTGGACGGAGCAGGAACTGTCACGAACCATACAAGCTTAGAGCTAACAAACAAAAGCTCCACTATGGATCATAAGTTATTCCAAGAGTCTGGCAGCCCAATAGCATCTATCGACCTAGATGGAAGTAGCCTTGTAGGTGGACTATCAAGCAGATACGCCGTCAATGGTGAGAGTCAGGTTAACCTATGCATTATGGGTGACGGAGCGATAGACTTCTATGGCACTTACGATGAGTTAGTCCTAACAGGAAGGCTGACTGGAACAGTATATACAATGGACACCCCCTCAAGATTCATTGAGTGGGGTATACCATTCACTCAAGCGATAACACCTTCAGACTTGGATTACTTGACTGAAGGTTCTCAGTACGCTGAAAAGAAACGACACCCGAAAGTATGGTTAGATGTTATCGACTCTCAGCCGCCTATGATAAATGGCAAGCCGACTGACGGTAGAAGCACATCAACGCTTATGGGCAATCTTGAAACACCTATTGATGGTAAGCTTCTAGGATACTCCAAAGGGTACTCAAGAGACTTACACGTTAACATAACGCAGCCATATCCATTCAGGCTTCAATTGGCAGCAGTATTGGGTGTAACCAATATAGGAACTACACAATGAGCCATGCAGAAAACTTACAGAAGTTTAAAGAGCATATAGACACCAGCGATGATGCTATAGAGTTAGAAGCTCAGCACTGGCGCGGTGATGGTGTCTACGTTAGGACTATGACAGTCCCCGCAGGATTCGGATTCATAGGAAAGACGCACGATACAAATCATGTTTTTGTTGTTGTTTCTGGTAAGATTTCTATTACAGACGAGTATGGTGAAAATACTATATACCACGCACCCTATGTAATGGAGAGCCTCAAAGGAACTCAGAGAACAATAGCTGCCCTTGAAGACTCTATATTGCTAAATGCTCACGGTGCAGACGAAAGCCTTGATAATGAAGAGATTGAGAATATTCTTACCCATATGCCTATAATAGCTTTAAGCACTGGCGATCCGCTAGAGAGGATAACCTAATGGCGTTTTGGGCTAGTTTGGCAGTTGGCGTATTCAGTAGTGTTGCTACTTCTGGAATATCGAGCAGAAGGAACAGAAAGATAAGTAGGGCTGCTGAATTGGCTGGAAACAGGCAGAGTATGTTCAATGCTCGCGGTGAGCTGGCGATGACTCAGGATAATAATATTCTAAGGTCTAATCTTGCTGGATTTACTGCTGACCAGATATTAGCGATTGGGGCTATCAACTCTTCAAACATAAGAAATGCTCGCGACAGAAACGTAAAGTTACTTAACACCCAAAAAACAGAAGATACACGAAGACATATTAACGAAGAAGTAGAGCTGGTTGGTAATATACGAATTGGCTATTCTTCATCAAACATTAGTGTTGGATCTGGTTCAGCTAAGGCGGTAAAGCTTGCTGAAATGAATGAAGCTGCTCTTGACCGTAAGTACATGGACAATCTGGCTGAGCAACAGATACTTGGTCTGTGGTCTACAGAAACAGAAAGAGCAAAATTGGTCACAATGGAGTCTGAGATGGCTGCGGAGGTTGCTAGGCTTAATGCTGAGTTTGCAAATATGGTTGCTCTAGCGGAGGCTGAACAACTTCTTGCTAACGCAACTAACAACCTTAGCGGATTGCAGAGATACGAAGCTTTAGGAACGCCAAAGGGGCATGGCGGAACTAGCGGTAGTAGAGGAAAATAAAATGAAAATTGATGCATGGACTAATTATAGAAGTACCTCAGTCGCTAAGGCTGCCGTTACTGCTCCTCAAGCAAGAAACTCAGAGCCACTTAGATTCGTTGAGCAGGATTTTAAGGCTCAAAAAACTGGATCTGAAGTAGAGCAACGCGAGCGCGAGCGACTCAGCAATAAAACATACGTTGGTGATATAGTGGCTAAAGCTGTTATTCAGAGCGTAGCAAATTATGCAACAACTAGTATTAAAAAAAGTCAAGCTGACAAGACTTCCGTAGAAGAGTCTTCAGCAGCGACTGTAGGAATTAACGCTGGCTCTGCATTTGCAGCCACATCTCAAGCAGATTCAGTTTTTGGTGGGACTAATCAGTGGAGCGTTAAGGATAAGAAGGTCATACTCGACATAGATAAAGGCGTTGAGAATATACAACAGAAATTTAAAGATGACTTTGCCGCATTCAAAGAGGCTAACGAAGACTCAAAGCACTATCCAGTAGCTGAAGCCGCATATCTTGAAAAAGCCTCTGTCGCATCATCGCTTGAGCAAAAAAAGTATGTAGATAATGCTATTGCTTCTGCTAGAGCAAGTCTTAATGTAGCCGACCAAAAGATCATAGACGAAGCCACCAGCAACAAGCAGGTTGATGACGCTGTTGAGAGAATGAAGTCAAAGACATTTAATGGAGAGCAGTTTACTCCTGACTTTGATTTAGAGGGTATAAGAGATAAGGGGTATATCAGCGTTCAAACTAACGGAATTGAAGCTCTGATTAAAACCGCAAGATCATACGTTGGAAACCCTAACTTTATCGAGGCTTCAAGTGCTGCGGCTGAGGCAATTGACAGCGCCATTTACTCTTTAGTTCCTGAAGATGAGCGCGATGCATATAAAGCCGACCTAGTTTCGATGATGAAGGACAATAAAGAGATTACGGAAGCGAGGCAGCTTGAGAATTACATACAAGATGGTCTGTCGGGGAATTGGGATATGGATAATCTCGTTGCAAAATATGGCGGGAAAAGAGCGGTGAAGATTACGGACAGATTCGCAAACAACAGAGGATCTGGTAAAGAGCCTACTGCGATGCAGAAGATGGTAAAGGTCAATGAGATGGATGCCTTAATAAGGAGAGCCAAACAAGGCGAACTTGGTAGCTTTGACGAGATGGCTGTAACTCTATTGGACTATGTTGGTAATAATAATACACAATATGATGTAGGATTAATTAATGATTTCCTTGAAACGATTCCAACTAAGCAGGTCGCAGCATCTCTGGTTGTGGTTACTGCATGGGCTAAAACACTAGGCGGTGGATTTGATATAGGGGAAAATGCAATAAACAAAATGATGGCTAGCGAAGCCTACAGCCAAGAACAAATAAAGCAGTTCCTTATGATTAGGGAGAGAGCTGAGTCTGTAATTGCGGAGACTACCGCAGGTCTTCTTGACGGTACTATCAAAAGAGAAGCAAAGGTATATGAAAAGCATATGAGAGATTTTCTTTATAGCAGCCAAGCAATGACTAGTGATGTTGCCGATATTGATGGTGTCGGTGACAACGGAATGGATACAGATTGGAAAGTAATTATTCGAGAGATGAAAGCAAAGAAGTCTATCCTAGATAAAGGTAGAAATTTCGCCAGCAACTATGCATCAAACGACAGGCTTGGCACTACAGCAGAGGCTGATAACTTTGCTGCCGAATATAATAAAACAAATGTTCATGCAAGCCTCAGACCTGACATTAAAAGTGATTGGACGGCTGCAAAAAACAAAGTAGACAGACAGCTTAAAGTGGTTGAGTCTGTTGCCTATATCTTTATAATGATGAAAGAAGTCTACCCTAATGACATAAAGGCTACAGAAACTAATAAACCGACCGTAAAATGGGGAGGAGCAGGATGAGAGATGGTGATCTACTAGTTTTAATGGAGGAGAAGTATATAAATCCTCGCGTTGAAGGTGATTTTGATACTCCAGTAAGACCGACTCAGGACTTCTGGGCGGCAAAAGATCCCCCTGTAATGACGGAAGAAGACCTTATCGCATCAGATTACTTTAGGGAGCAAGCTTCAATAATGTATGAAGAAACCGTAAAGGCTAACATTGCTAGAGTCAAAGGCACTCCACGCGAACATACGGAGCTTCTAAAAATTCAAAGCGAGATGCTTGATGACCCAGAGGCTATTGCTAGATGGGCTATAACCGATGTTAATTGGTCTCGTCATAACGATGTCAGGATGGGTCTTAATTATCTACGGCTAAAGAGCGCAAACCCTAGATTGGTTGTTGCTTGGGCTAATGTAGATAATATGTATGAGATGACCCCAGACCTTTCTTTTGAGAATCACGGCTGGGCTGAAGTAAAGCAATTCGGTAGAGCTACTGGAATGGCGTTACTATCCCCCACTACTCTTTTTGGTGGCAGTCTTGTTGTTAGGGCTGCTTTAGGTAAAGGTGCTGGAGTTGGTTTTCGAGCAATGCTAAGGTCACAGGCAAAGCGGGTATCTGAAAGTCAAAGCAAGAAAGCGTTAGCCCTTCGTATGGCTGGTGCATCTACACTTGGAGCTGTTGAGGGTCGGATCTATGGTGCTGGCGTAAACTACCAAGACCAACACTTAAACATGGCAGCCACAGCTCATGCGCCAAATACAGAGTCTATGAAGTTCAACAGAGTTGCGTATGAGCAAGCAAAGACTAACGGTACTATTGCTGGCGCATTATTACCTGCTGGGTTTATGGCTGGCGGCGCGGCTATCGGGAAAGTAGTAAAATACGGTCAAGACTTATACCTATCTCGCGGTGAACCAAAGGGCGGAAAGGAGGGTAGTGATAACAACATATACACAGACAATCAAAATGTTGCGGATGAACATGCAAGTCTAAATGAAGATGGCACTGTAAGAAAGGTTAAGGCTGTATCTGAAAGGATGGCTATTATCGAGCGCGGCAGAGTAAGCCTAAGCGAGTTGATAGAAGAGTCTGCCTTAGATATTCCCCAGTCATTGTGGGATGAAATGGAACTTGAAGTTCATGGTGATGGATTTAGAAGTCCAGACAGCGATGGTGAATTTAGATTAAGTTCTGATGACGTTGTTAACTCAGCGGCATTTGCCAGAGAGATGGTAAATCTTGGTGTTGATACCGTTGCCTTTACTCAAAAATCTATATCTGATGAAAGCTTGGGTCTAGTAAACTATGAGCCTCAAACATCAATCCCTGAGTCTGGGAACTCGTCTTATGATGAGCTTCTCAAGAATTGGCAGATGCCAGAGGATTTAAGCAGGGATGAGTTATTTGAGCAAATAGCGGATATGAACTTCACAGACAGCCAGATGCGGTTCATACGCGCTATGGACAAGGCTGACTGGTTAGGGTTTGACAATCCATCACAAGCTATAGACTCAGTGTTTAAAGATCCAGAGAGCCTTCAATTATCTTCTGGTATTAAAAATTCTCTAGGAAGAATGAGAAACTCTAACGTAGGGCAATCTGCAATAGGCGATGAAAACTATAAGTCATCCTCTGATAGGGGTAATTCCAATAATCAAACTGCGGCTACTACTGCATTAGGGGCTACAGCAGCCATCGCTAGCAAGGATATTCTTGCGGCTGAAGATGATGAGAATATGTCATCACATCAGAAGAAGCTTCGTAACTTTGGACACAGCGCCAAGGCAATGATGCGGTCTGATGCGATAAGAGCTGATATTGATAATAAGGAATCAAGTATGGACTCCGAAGGTAACGCAACTAGTTACAAGATATTCAATCCAGACATTATCCAAGACCTTGAGATTAGGTCTATTCCACAGGGAATACCAAACTTTGTAAATCGTTATATGAATCCATCGCAATACCCAAGCATAGACAACGGGGATGGAACTGTATCTACGCACAGGATGGCTCAGATGGATAATGTTTCCTTCCCTACCATTGTGCAGCGCGAAGAAGATGGTGAGCTTGAAGAGCTTGAAGTTGGAGATGCCTACCGTCTTGCTATGGATACAGGCGGTTACGAAATGCATGAGAATGAAGAAAAAGCACTAGAACATAGTAAAAATTATAAGAGTCTGAGCAATGAGCCTGACTTCTTTGGTGGAGACCAGCAATGAAACTAAGAGACCTTATAGCAGAGAAGCTGAAAATTTTAGGCGGTAAAGCAGTAAAGAATACCGCCAGAGATTATAAGCTAAAGAGCAAAGCAGAACAAAAGGCTGATGATGCGGAAATGATGGAGGAATTCCGAAAGATAGATCCTGATCGACCTATACCTAGAGAGCATAAGAAGCCTGTCGTTAAAGAGGATAAGAAGCCAGTTGCTGATGAACCTTCTCAGCCCGTTGTAAAGCAAGAATCCCCAGAGGCAGAAGACGTTGTTGTTCCTCAGACTGCGGCAAAAACAGATGTGCCTGAAGAGCTTGTGCCTGAACAGGCTGTAATTGAAGACTTAAAGGCTGATCCAAACGTATCGAAAGGAACGGTTGCTGTGGAAGAAGCGGCACTACAAGCTGACGTTGATGCCCAAAAAGCTTTGGATGATGTCGATGCTGAAAGAGCTTTAGATGAAACAGCTCAAGTCGATGACCCTGCTGTGGGTGGTAGGGAGGCTGCGTTCCAAAGAAATAACGGTCAAGTTGTTGCTAAGAATATTGAGAATACTCCACAAGCTTCTGAGGTTGAGATGCTTGCTGACAATAAGTTGGACGACATACTTTCTCACGAACCGCTTGATGGTGACGTTAATGTAAACAGGACTGAAGCAAGAAACTTCAACATACTTGGTCAGGTATCCGAGAAGTCCATTGCTGATGAATTCCGAAGAATGGAAAAAGAGCTGTCCCCTTCTAACCAGAAGCCACAGCTTGACGACTTTTCACCAGAAGCTCAAGAAGATTTAATACTCCTGAATTTTGTTGATAGAGTTCAGGAAACAAAGCCAGTTGAAAGAACATCAGTTACTTGGAATGAAAGCACCAAGCAAGCTGAAAGGAAGCTAGGGATAACGGCGGTTAAGTGGCTCGATGGGGAGAAAGCCGACCCTAAGTCACCAATCAATGACTTGAACCATGATTATATCCAAAACCCAAATACGAAGAAGGCTAAGGCTTGGCGCAGACTAAACATTGAGGCGAGAAACGCTACGGTGGATCTAGCCAGACTCCTTGAGTCCGACAATCCTTTAACCAAGAAGTTAATCGCCCCTCACGGTGAAAAGGGTATGTCCGTAACTGTTCATTCCCAACGTATCGTCTTATCTCTTCAGTCTAAAGCTCTTTACGAAGAGGCTCTTAGGCTTATGAAGCTGCCTGAAATTCTTACCGCAGATAGATATAACTTCAGAAAAGGAATATCAAACTTTCTTGCTATGACTCAGAGCATCTCATCAAGAGCCGCCGAAGCAGCTAGAACATTGAATCAATTCAATATCCCAGTTGGGAGCGATGATTTTAGAATGGGTGAAATGAAGCGAATCATGGAACACCTTGATGGAATTATGCGTAAAGAAGGGTTGATTGGAGGAATTGGAAGTACAGAGCAATTAATAGCATTCATGGCTGCTAGTGGCGGCGATCTGAAGTCTGCCTATAAGATGGCGGAGAAGTACAGTGCATCTAATGTTACAGATGGATTGTACGAAATGTATGTTGCTAATATATTTATGGATCTAGCTATTCATAAATACAATGCGATTGGTTCTGCCGTAAATACCGCCGCCCATCTTGGTGGTGCGTATGCTGGAGGAGTTCTAGGAAGCATCAAGAGCGCCTTCTCGAAAAAGACTAAAACTGATAACGCAAGCTGGGGTGAAGCTCGCGCATACCATTACGGTCTAAACTCAATCTTTACTCAATTCCATACAAACGCTGCCAAGGGATTTCTGGTTGGCTTCAGGAATGGTCAAGAAAAGGTAGGCGGAAATCTTGTCTCTGGTGTTGCTCATGGAGTTCCAGATGCTCGATTCTTTGATACTGGTGCGCCATCAGTAGGAACACCAATGCTACCCATGTTCCTTCGTGGAGGAGCTATTGATGCTGGATTTGAATTATATGCCAAGCTATTTGTTAGAGGGGCGCGTGGGATGATTTCCTCTGTCGATCAAGTTTATCGGGAAGCCCATAGGCAAGCCGAAGCCAATAGATTGATATACAGATTATTGGTTAATGAAGAGCAGCTAAAGCCATACAGCCTTGAGTTTAATAGAAGGGCTAGAGATATAGCTATGGGAGAGGACGGAAATCACTCAAAAAGAATACATGATGAGGCGCTAGAATATGCTCGCATGATTGTATTCCAGAACAGAACAAACTCCCTGCCAATGCAAGCGGTTCGTGTAGCCAATCAGATTCCTATGGTTCGCTATATGACTATGTTTGCTCAAACAATAGACAACATGTTAGCGACAACGCTTGAGTTTTCTGCGCTTGCCCCTCTATTTAACCGATACAAAGTTGCAAGTGATAAGGGCGGAGCATACAGAGACTTGGCTCAAGCCAAGTTTGGAATGGGCGTGATGTTCCTTAGCTTTGAGATATATCATCAGCTCCAGAATATTCAGGAAGTTCCTGGGGATGGATCAAGGATCATGTACTCCAAGGTCAACACTGGAATAGATAAGACATACGCTCAAAAAAAGCTTATGAAAGATATGGGAAATCCTGTTGGCACTATGAGCTTTCCTCGTTATCATAATGATCCAGAAAAAGAAAATTACGATGAATTCTCAGGCGTGTACTTTAATATTGATTTGGCTAGGATTGGATCTATTGCTCACACCTACCTGCTAACTGCTATTCTTACAGAAGCCGCATTCTTCGCCAGAGATGCGGAAGGTGCTAAGTCCGTAATGTCTTCTATAGCTATGGTTGTTGGAAGCATAATGTCGGACTACTCTGCCGCTGGCGGCTTTAGCACCATATCTGGAATGCTAAGCAATAGGATAGATCCGTCCGATATGTATGTGGATCTTCTAGGAGGGATAGCCCCTATCGCTAGTGGCGGTACTAGGTTCTTCGCTCAGAGACAGGACGGCGGGAATGTTTCAAGAAACTCAACTCTAAATATGACGGGGGCAACCTCTGTTGAGAAGTATGGATGGGATGGGAGCATGGAGGGGTTTATTGAGTCTGTAATGAACCCAACTCAGTTTACTGAATCAATGATGGCGCAGAAGATAGGTCTTGGTCAGCAAGTAAAAATGGTTAGGATGTCGGATCAAGCCTACGAGACAGCTAGGGTTATTGATGAAGCCGTGCGAACTTACAGTCTTATATTCCAAGATTTAAACATGGTAATCCCATCGGTTGTCATGGAGATGTTCAAAGTAATGAATCCGTTTACTGGCGAGAGACTGGCTGGAAATTCGGCTCTTAGCCCAAGGGTAGACCCATTAGGTCATGTCTCTGTGTCTAATTCCCCTGCCGCGTCTGGTCTATCCGATATAGATTTAGATGAGCATATAGCAGAGCATGAGCCTCGCACCCCGAATACTAAAAAGTTATACGCTGAATATCGTAAACTTGAGTATGCCCTTGAAGACCTCGATGTTGTTATCAGCTACAGATATGTCAGCGAAGAAATTCCTGATGGATATACCATTGATATTAGCTTAGATACTGTAGACAAGAGGATTATTGACCAAAAGAGATTGGCAGGAGACCCTACTTGGGAAGTAGACAGTCCACAGGCTACATACACAAACTACGCTTTTTATGTGGGAGCGATGATGGAAGAGGATATGTTCGCCTTGGTTTTAGATGAAGAACCGTCAAGGCGCATGATTGATAAATTCAGAACCTATCAAGATCAACCAGATCGTAAGGCTGGTCACACTAATAAGTATTTAATGCTTACAGACCAGAGATCGAAAACAATTGAGCTTGGTAAGGAATCTTGGTTGAAAGACAATCCTGACATTGTAGAGATACTGGACGCTCATGCCAGATATGAGTTAAGCTTACCGCCTAAAGATCGCGTTCTACGAGATCCGCCAGCAAGAAAAGGCGGCAGAACAAAAGAACAGAAACTAAAAGAGAAGAGTGCAGCTCGTCAACGTAACCGAAGATCCACACAAAAAAAAGTACCACAAATAGGAAAATAAGCCATGACCGTTTCCAATAATGAAATAATCTCCGCAGCCTATACTGGTGACGGTGTAGAGACTACGTTTGGGCTAACATTCAAGTGGTGGTCTAAGTCAGACATCCTTGTGACGGTTGATGGGGCGGTAGTAAACGAAAGTCTATATGCGGTATCGACAGGTGTTGGGGCTGCCCTTGGTTCTAGTAATATAGAATCTTGGGTTGTGTTCAACGATGCTCCACTAAATACGTTAGCGATAACATTTACCCAAGCACTTGAATTAACTCAAGATACGGACTACCCGCCATTCACTAAGTTTAAAGGCGAGTCACATGAGGCTGCTCTGGATAAGATTGTTCTTATTGCTAGGGCTAACAACCTAGATATTGCTGCCATGCAGGGAGATGCTGTTGGTATTGTGTCTGCTAATATAGCAAGTGTTAATACAACATCTTCAAACATAGCCAATGTTAATACAGTGGCTGGAGTGTCTGCTGACGTAACTACTGTTGCTGGTATAGCCCCCGAAGTAACTGCCGTTAGTGCCAACGCTGCCAATGTTAATACGGTTGCTGGTGTCTCTGCCGATGTCACAGCAGTTGCAGGAAACAATGCTAATATTACTGCTACAGCAGGAAACGCCACTAACATTAATGCGGCAGTATCGAATGCTTCTAATATTAATTCAGCAGTTTCTAACGCAACCAACATAAACTCAGCCGTAACTAACGAAGCTAACATAAACACCGTTGCTGGTATTGCTGCTAACGTCACATCAACGGCTGGAAATGAAACCAACATTAATTCAGTAGTCGCAAACGCAACCAACATAAACACGGTTGCTGGCATTAGTGCTAACATCAACTCTGTCGCTGGTAACACCACAAATATAAACGCTGCCGTAACTAACGCTGCCGACATTACTGCAACAGCGGATAACGGAGTTGATATATCATTCGTTGCCGATAACCTTACTGAAATATCAGCAGCAGCTTCGGCTTTAGCTGCTCTCGATACTGCGACTACGGCTGACGGATGGACTGCATCTAGTGACACTTGGGTATATGTAGATGCTAACACCTTCAAGATTGTTGGTGTAGATCGGTCATCACAGTTTCCAGTGGGCGCAAAGATACAGCTAACAAACCCTGCGGCTAAGTATAGGTATGTTGCTTCAGTAGCTTTCTCCACAGATACAACTGTTAGTCTGCTAAACAATGCAGGAACAGCTTTGGCTAACTCAGCCATAACTCTGCCAAAGTATTCTTACCAAGATACTCCTGCGGGATTTCCTAATTGGGGTAGTGGCGACCAGAACTCAGCACTAGCAGTAGAGGTTGCGGCTAACGTGTCTGGTGTTGCGACTAACGCAGCGGGTGTTGCAACCAATGTAACTAACATTGCAACGAACACGACTAACATTGCCACGGGCGTGACAAACGCTTCAACCAATACCACCAATATCGCCACAAACACCACCAATATTGGGGTTTTGCAAGCTAGACCAGAACTTAAATCGGGAATTATTGGGATAGGTCATGGCACGACTCTAACATCAACCTCAGAAGTTGATCTTACTGCGGGTCACGACATATCGCTTACTAGGACAGATACGGGGATAATAATAACACCTACCATTTCATGCTACGCAGATGCTGGGTCTACTACATCAATGGGATACTGGCTAAGAATAACCGTAGATCAGGGTTCTGGTTATGGGGTTTCCTACTGGACTACTCACTACAGACTTCTTTCATATGTCGCCACCAGTCACCTCGACAGGCTGACTTATGTAGGGCAGCAGGTACACTTAGCCAACTCAAGAGCATACTCGTCAGGTCTTTTTAAAGTAAAAATGGTGGGCAAAATTTTATATGCAGGGAACAACTTAGTAACATACAACGGGTATTACCATTGGGAGGAAACATTGTGATAAATTTAACAGCCATAAACGGAACAAGCCTAAGTGTGTCTGACTCACCAGAAGGCGTTGACATTCCACCATTGATGGGCGCGAACGGGATAACTTATTACATTGGCGAATATTCTGGAATTAAGGCGTGGGCGCTTGAAAACTCATTATTAATTGAGAGCTTGATAAACGGCGAACTTGTGGCTGATAAGGATAGCGCGGTGGCAATGCTTCCAATTCAGAAAGCGCAGGCGGTCAAGTCCGTAGAGGCGTTTGCTGAAAACATGAGATCAAAGTTTACTGGTAACGCCGCAAAGGGCAAGCTCGGAGGCTATCAGATCAACTCTGACATACTCAACTTGCTTGACTCTGGCGTAGCTTTCAATGATCTTGATCCACTTCTAAAGCAGAAGGTTGAGATAGAAGTTTCGGCAGATGATAGGTACACAACCGTAGACCAGTTAATCGCATTATGGCGAACTAAGCGAGGTACGCTGTCAATCATTAGTGCATGGATTGGTGCTATCGAAAACAATACGATCACCGCTATTAATTCAGCCACCAACAAAGATGAAATTGATGCGGTTATGGCTAAGGCGAAAGCTATTGCAGAAGCGAAGGCCACTGAGTTGACAATCTAATGCCACTTAACGTCACAGATGCAGGGCTGAAGGTTGCCGCTGTTTCGATGGCATCACTAAATGCTATCAGCTTGTTCTTGCTTGCTATAATATTCTCTGACATCACGGCGTTAGAAACTAAGTTTACAGCTCAAGCACAGTACAATGTTGAGACATACGCTAGGCGGGATGATGTAGAGCTTGACGTAGATCGGATACTTGCTGCCATCAAAGACCTATCAGATAAACTGGATAAGAATAAGCATGAACCTTAGCCCTAACTTCAAGTTATCTGAGTTCGTTAGGAGTGATACGGCTGATCGTGAGGGCATAGACAACACCCCAAGTGAATCTGACATTAATAACCTAAGAAGGATTGCTTATACTCTGGAGATAGTCAGGCTTGTTCTTGGCGCTCCTGTATATATATCCAGTGGATACAGATGCTTAGAGTTGAATAGGGCTATAGGCTCGTCTGATACATCAAAGCATGTCAAAGGTCTGGCTGCTGACTTCACAGTTAAGGGCTACACACCCAAAGAATCCGTAGAGATAATCAGGAAGGTAGTGGGCTTCAATACTTTGATACAAGAGTTTGGTCAGTGGGTGCATTTAGACCTGTCTGATGACCTAGAACATACCGTTTTGTTAGCACTACACATCAACGGCGAAACTCATTATAATAAGATATAGCCATTCATTTCACTCAAAGGAGTTACCCATGAACATACTAGAAAAATTAGACGGAATCAAAAAGGGTTGGAAGCGACACACAACCAGCGCAGTATTCGCAACACTTGCGACACTCGCTTTGTCATTTGGCGTTGAGTTAAATTTATACGTTGAGAACCTAGAAGTTGTATGGGCTTCAGTGTCTGCTCTATATGTTGGCGTTATGACGTTGTTGAAGATCACATCTGATCGAGTCAAGGCGTGAAAGCAATTGCGGTGTTAGCCCTTGTATTGCTTTTAGGTGGCTGCTCTATGTTCAGTGGTAATTCGACTGAGACCATAGCGCCAAATGCTAAGGGAATATTCGGAGGCTCTGTTAAGCTAAAGACTAAGCAAAGCCAAGCGGCTGCAATTAGTGACAACGCAGAGAGAGCAATAGTTGCGATGGCTCAGCTTGAATCTAAGAGGCTTGATCTTGAGATAGCGAAGGCGGGTAATGCCGTTCAGATTTCATGCTATACGCTCAGCTCAGAGTCATTCGATAAGCTACAGGCAGCACCGAAAGATACCTACATACGAGAGGCTGCACAGTGCCAGAGAGAGCAACGATATACGAGTGTAATATCAATGCTTGGTGATACGATAGCAGGATTAAGCAAAGGCGAATCTGATGTGTCGATAGTTTCACGTTCTTTCGGCACAACTATAAGAAGTGTCGCTAGTGAAGGCACAAAGAAGCTTCAAGCTGTGGTTAATCCCTTGGCTATAACTCTTGGTATTAGAGAGCGCGAATCAACTGCACGGCGTAATGGCGATAACTTCTCCAAGACGGTTAAGTATGCAGCGGAGAATGCGGGAGATATTACAGCAAGCATAAGCACTACTCAAAATGTTAGCTCTGATTCAAACTCAGGCGGATTGAGTGGTGATACTGGCGTGGGTGGTAGTGGGTCAGGTGTTGCTACAGGCGGCACTAACGGAGATACTAACTACAACATAGGTCGAGGTATTTATGACACCGATACTAGCGATACTGCACAATCACTCGTAGATGCCGATGGGTCTCAGTTATTAAATCCTGGAGCTAGGGGTGCAGTCAACAACCAAAGCAATGTAGATCAACAGTCTTTGATTGAAGAAAACAATGCAGACTTAAATAATCAGCCGCGCAATGGCTCAGATAATAGTGTTCTATAATGGCTATAATCATAGTTCACGGCATCAGAACAGACGGCGGATTACTGGAGGCTTTTGGAAAGCGTCTTGAGTTACTTGGTCACGATGTTAAGTATTATCAATATGAGCTGAGGCACTTCTGGTCTTACTGGAATAAGGCAAACATGCGCCGTGATGGTGCAAGCTTATTACATGATGATATTTATGTAGAGGGTGATGATGTTATCGCTCACTCAAACGGTCAGTTAGTTATTGAGTCTGCCGTTAAGCAGGGCGCTAAGTTCGGGAAGATAATAATATTCTCAGGCGCTGGAACATCTGATAAGTTTGTTTGGCCTAACGACTCCATGACTGAGTGTCACTGGTTTGTAAACACCAAAGATAAAGCGGTGTGGATCGGGTCTAAGATTCCTTGGCATGTATTCGGTAAGGCTGCCAGAGTTGGGTATGCTGGTGTTGAGGATGACCGTCATTCAAACTACAAATACAGATACGCTAAATGGTTTAGCATGGATCATTCGTTTTGGTTTAAAGCCTGTATAGAGCCAATACTTAAGCTGACGGATAAGATTCTCAAGGGGTAGTATGAACGAGGCAGAATACAGGGCGATATTAGAACCTGCTATTGTAGCTGCAATTCAGCACTTCATTAGGTGCGAGCATATGCATGGCGAAGGATTACATCTAACCGATAACGACATACACAAGGCGATGCATCACGCAGAGTCTTCTATATTAGGGCTATTCAATCCAGACGGGTGTAGCCACGCATTAGCAACACTTAACCGATCTTTTAAGGCGGTGTTGTGGGAGCAAATGAATGAGTAATTATTTAGTTTTAATTGAGTACGCAGAAACAGAAACGCAGATCACGGCTATTCAAGCATGTATAGATGCTAAGTCTAACAGACAAGCAGCGTTAGATTTAAACATTGATCTAAGGGGATTGCAGAGAACGATCAGGAGGGTAGAGCGCAACGCAGCAAGGCGAGGTTACTCTCCAGATCACGACATGAACAAGACTGCTCCCGAAGGATACATCGTTAAAGGGACAAGCACTCTATACGATGATGAAGGGAACACGAAAATACAATGGGTTAAGACTTCCAACGAAGGTAGAGTAGCAGAGAACTTAGCTAACATCCTTGAGGACTACAAGTACAAACCCGCACCGAAGGTAGCACCACCAACCGCCAAACAAAACTCCGACCTAGCAACCCTCTACACCTTAACTGATTTTCACTTGGGGATGTACGCCTACAAGCAGGAAACGGGCGATGATTGGGACACTAAGATAGCAGCCAAAGTCATGGTGAATGCCATCAAAGATATGGTGCATAAGTCACCAGACTCAGAGTTAGGGATACTAAACATTCAGGGAGACTTCCTACACTGGGACGGTCTGGATGCAGTAACTCCTGCAAGCGGTCATATACTAGATGCAGATACCAGATTTGATCGTATGATTGAGTTGGCTATAGACCTGAATGCTTGGGCAATCGAGGAGCTGTTAGGGAAACATAAACATGTTAGGGTCATCATCTGTGAGGGCAATCACGATCTGGCAGGGAGCGCATGGCTACGAAAAACAATTAAGAAATTAATGGCTAACAATCCACGGGTGACGGTAGACGATACAGCAATGCCGTACTACGCCTACTTGCATGGCGAGATTATGTTGGGATTCCATCACGGTCACAAGAAAGCTAACAAGGCATTGCCGTTACTCTTCAGTTCAGAGCCTAGATACAGGGCGATGTGGGGCGCAGCTACTTATGCCTACATCCATACAGGTCACTATCATCACAAAGAAGTAGACTCACATGAGAATGGTGGAGCAATAGTTGAGCGTCATCAAACCTTGTCGGGTCGAGATGCCTATGCAGCACGGGGCGGGTTTATCTCACAGCGTGGTGCGGTTGCCATAACCTACGACAAAGTAATGGGAGAGGTAGAGCGCGTAAGGGTCTTGCCTAGAGAGCAATGAGATACGATAGAAGGTTGTTTAGATTCAACTCAAGAAAGGCACGAAAGCTAATGCTGTCCAGACTGGGCATTCATTGGCAGGGAGATATACTCCTACTGGATAACTACAATGGCAGACTAATCAGTAACAGGCTTGATAAGTGGGACGCAGAACACGTTGTTCCGTTATCCCTAGCGTGGAGAGCAGGATTTGAAGAGCAATATATTCTTGGGGATAGCTTGGCTATGACTAGGATGAAGCAGTTTGCTAATGACGAGCGCAACCTCATACCAGTGGCAGCGGGTAGTAACCGTAGCAGGGGATCGAATTCTCTGTGGAACTGGCTACCGTTGAACACCCACTACATACCTACAAGGAACGCGATAGTCCGTAGCATGTATGCCGACTACGGGTTGAAGTTAACTAAGACCCAACAGTGGGCGATGGATTGGTCTGACGCTAAGATTCTAGTCAAGTATAAACATGGGATAAGAATGAATAGCGCCAGAGCTTGGTTGATTGATAAAGGGTTTCACCGAATCCTTATGCCTTAATCTTTAATTTACCCACCCTCAGTAGATCGTTCCAGTCGCCCTCTGTAGGCTTCGGAAGGTGTACATGCACCTCGATGCCCTGCCGTACCATTTTACGGGCTAGAGTGTACGCTGTAGCCTGTCCTGTGTAGCTTTTATCCCTATCCGCAAAGATATGTAGCACCTTCAGAGACTCTGGTAGGTTTGCTGCGAGTAAGTTGTCGGCATTGATACCTGCCCACGTTGGAATCCCTGTGACTTGGAACACTGACATAGCATTCTCCACACCTTCCGTTATCCCTAACACTCCCTTCTTCGGGTTGTACTGGAATAGCTGCAAGGTACTGCCAACCAAAGGAACTTCTGTTCTAGGCAGACACTTCTTAGGTGCGCTTACAAATGCTTTCTTGCTACCCTGTAAGTAGGTGACGTGTAGGGTGCTTGGTTTATCTAGGTTTACAGCCCTGTTAATCATTGTGCAGAACTCGCCACAATCTTTCAGCCCTTCCCAATAAGTCATGGATGAGTGTTGTCGTATTCCCTTGGCTAGGTTAATTGTATCTAACGCTATGCCCCTTGTGTCATGTAAATATTCTGCCACGGGATACTCAGTGTAGTTCTCTTTGGTCAGCATTGGCATGGCTGTGGAGTTACCCCAAACGATGTTCAGCTTCTCCTTATTCTTAGAGTAGTTTGTCTTTGATGGGGGTCTAGTCGTGTTGGTTGGATTCGTATTCATTACTTCGTCTACCTCTTTGATTGCTTGTTTGAACTCCCAATTATTTAGGAGCATTAATAGTCTGTATCCATCACCCGCGCCACACTGGTTGCAGTAGAAAGTTCCTCTGCCCTCTTTGTTGTCGAATCTGAATCTGTCCTTCCCACCACACACAGGGCATGATGACTTCTTTCCAGTAAGGAACTCTTGCCCCACCCCAAAGAAGGGTAGGATAGAGAACCACCTGTTGATTGATTGGTCGGCGTTAATCATTTCTTTCCGCCCAACTTGACAATCTTAGCTTCCAAGTTAAGCGCATGTCTGTACAGTGACTCGATGTGACATGCTGATTCGTGCATGTAATACCTAAGACCTTCTTTATCGAAATGGTCTGGCGCTAACTCTCTCAGCACATCTGCCAGTTCTTGTGAGTCACCGTATAGTTCTTTGGTTGTGTTCATTTGTCTCTCCTGTTCGCGTACTTAATTTGCTGTGACCTAAGCCACCCTATTAAAATCTTGGTTGGTTCTTGTGGTCGTGCGCCCTGTAACCGTTTATCGTTAGGCCAAACGCCTGATCGTTCACGGTACTGGTTAGCAGCCCACCCTGTTTTGTAATGCTTATCTCTCTGGTGACTGAGTAGTTGAGCAAAGAACTCGATCTTCTCAGACCATGATGTTTGCTTATTCCATCGCTTACTGGCTAGCCATGCGGGAGTTTCAATCTCCACTAGGTCTGCTTCGTGGTAGGGGATAGCCTCAGTAGTTGGTATCATTGCATGTCCACAGCTAGGGCAGACTCTCACCCCACTGAATACAGCCAGACAATTCTCGCACGTTATCTCTTTAGGTTCGGCGTTCTCACCCTTGAGTTGCTTGACTGACTCTGAAATCTTAGACTTAACATCCAAAGACCATCCAGATATATTCTCTACGAACCCATGTTCATCAACGCAACCAGAGTGATCTATGATTATGCCGTACTTCTTACCTTCATAGGTTCTCAATACCCTACCTACTGTCTGCATATACAGTACGATTGACTTGGTTGGTCGGGCAATGATGGCAACCTCTAGTTTGGGTATGTCTAATCCATAACTGGCTAGGTATACGTTCGTTAGGACTACAGTTTCACCTGACTCGATTCGTGCGTACACTTCCTCGCGTACATCATCTGGCGTATCGGAATCCAAATGCTCAGCAGCTACACCGCGCTTTAGGAACTCTTCACATACATGTCGGCTGTGTTTCTTGTTGGTGCAGAACACTACAGTAGGCTTCCAAGGTGCTATCTTGAACCAGTTGTCCACGATGCCACCAATTAACTTTGGCTGATCCATTGCCTTGCCTAACTTTATTTGATTGTAATCCCCTGTCCCCTTTGTGACATTCACTAGGGCTAGGTCGGGCTTGTCGGGAGCGTAGTATTTCGGGGCGCATAGGTAGCCACCCTGTATTAACTGTTCAATTGTCCATGATACCGATAGGCTATCAAAGAACATTCCAAGACCAGACCCATTGGATAGGGCGGGAGTAGCTGTTAGTCCTAACACAATAGCACCAGTGTCAGCGTACCTGTTGAGAATAGCTAACCGTTCTTCTGACATAAACAGATGTGCTTCATCAATGATAACTAGGTTGGCGTTAGGTAGGTCGTGTTCTTTGTAGCGTGAAACAATGGTGTCTATGCTTGCCACTGTTACGGATGCCTGTACATAATTAACATCAGCCATTAGTACAGCAGAACTCATGCCGTGAGCAGCCAAGGTTTTAGCTATCTGGAATACCAGTTTCCTTCGGGGTGTAATGACTGTCACCCTATTGTGCTTCTCAATTGCCAGTCTGGAAATCTCTGACAAGATAACAGTCTTACCACCACCCGTAGCCATTTGTATTAAAGGTCGCTTAGACCCCGCAGATATAGCAAGACGGGCAGCATCTAAGACTGCTTGTTGTGGCTTCCAAAGATCAAACATCTTCTTCTTCATCCACATCAATGCCAAACTTATCGAACAACTGTTGCTCTATGCTTTTAGCATACCTATCATCTTCAGCAGTCTCTATAATTTCATCCGCCTCCTCATGGTAGTCGCATATCAGTTCGCCTTTCAACTCTACGGTTTCTATAAAATCAGAATCTCGTAACCTGTCACAGATATTGCAGTAGTACATACTCATATTAAGTTCCTTATTTCGTTGGTTGGAATCCCACCTTATGCCATCAAGTACATGAAGTCAAGAGAATCTACAACTATTGGATATTATCTAGTACAACATTATATTCTAGGCAAAAAAAACCCGCAAATTAAATCGCGGGATTCTCTCTGGTCTGTACCCGAAGGTTAGACAGACCACTCACCAACCAAGGAAGAGCAGAACTCTATTATAAGTCAAACAATTTGACAAAGCAATATGTTTGGTTATAATGGTCGGGCAAGAAAGCAAAAAAGCAAACGGTATCACCCATTTGCTTTTTCTAAGTTCATATTGTTAACGGCAACATGACTATTGAAGAGAGTATAAGTTCCACGCTCCCTCAAGTCAAATCCCATAACACACCATTGAACCTTATTTGCCTGTAATAATTTATCGGTCTTGTCCATACGTTCGGTTATCACAGTAAGGTGCTAGAAGGGTAATTACCAAAGCACAAGCATAAGAGTGAGCAGTTTTTCCTGTGAGTATATTGGCTTTTTGCCTTGCCGCGCTGTTAAACTGTTTGTAACTGGATGCGGTAATGGGGATTAACTTTCCATAACCAGTTGAGCGTATTAAGAGTTAACTGAATACGTCCCGTGCTGCGACCCTCTACAGGATTGATGCAAGGTGCTTCACTAAAGAGCTTAATTGTCTCTTTGGTGGAGTAACACCCAAACAACTCACATACGGATTTCAGCAATGAAACGAAGATCATTCGCCAAGACAAGAGATAACAACGAGCCTGAGATAATTAAGGCACTTAAGACAGTAGGTGCTAATGTTAAGACTGCTGATTGGGTTGATCTTATAGTTGGTTTTCGTGGCAGAAACTATTTGATAGAGGTTAAGAACCCTGAAGTTGCATACAAGATTGAACCGTCACAAAAAGAATTAGATAAAAACTGGCGAGGTCAGTATGACTTTGCTTTTACACCAACCGATGCACTACGAATAATTGGAGCAATAGAATGACCGAACATATAATCAAAACCAACGCCGACCTAAAGAACGTACTGGATAGACTGGAACATGAGATCAATGTTACCAGCCCATTAGTCCTAACGCTGGAAGAGTATGACCCTGATAGAAACCTATCGCAGAATGGATTGATGTGGATTAGGAACAGGCGGGTATCAAAAGAAACAGGCAAAGGAATTAACTATGTACACGCCATAAGCAAGCGCGATGTTCTACTGCCTTATATGTTGGGTGTTGAGAGGCATCACGCCAGAGCTAAGATGATTTCCGATGATATTAAAGGTAACGCAGAGAACCTAAGTCTATTAAAGGTATTCGATTTAGTTAGGTCAAGCGACTTATCAGTGGCAGAGTTCGCTGAATACATGGATATGTACCAGATGTACTGGGGATTGAATGCAGGGATTGTCCTGAAAGACTCAGTGAGTAAGAATATTGAAGCCAAGTAAGAACCCTAACGCTGACCAGAAGGCGTTTCAAAAAGCAATTCGCTTCGTTGGCTGTCCCATTACTGGTGAGAGGTATCAGTTACAACTCCATCATGTAGTGGGTAGGTCTGCTGTCTATAATAAGGTACACATAGGTCACTGGTTTGTTCTGCCATTGCATGTCACGTTACATGAAAGACAAATGAACCACCCAAACAACGTCACAGATCACCCCGAAAAATTTACCAAGGCATACGGCACTCAAGTTATGTTGTTCTTAAAATGTCTCGACAGTATTTATGAAGCAGCCGAATCAGGTCTTATAAAATTACCACCGATGCCAGATACTACAATAATTGGAGCAATTAAACTGACCAGTAAGTAATAAACCGCTTGACGTATTTCATCAAGTAGTTTAGGATGTAGGAATGAATAGCGATGAAGCCCAAGCACAGCAAGAATTGAACGAATTGTGGGAACGCCATAGCAAAGCCCATGCCGAATTACTTTTAATCCTAGAGGAAATCAGAAATGTCATTACAAAAAATACAAGAAAAACTTAATGCACCGAAAGGGCAAACCAACACGTTCGGCGGGTATAAGTACCGATCAGCCGAAGACATATTGAACGCAGTCAAACCTTTACTGGCGGAGTACAACTGGTCGATAGTCCTAACGGATGAAGTGGTTGCGGTGCTTGATCGGGTGTATGTAAGAGCAACGGTGATAATTATGGATGAGAAGATGTCTAGTCTCTATCTGACCTCAGCATTTGCGCGAGAATCCTTGGTCAAGAAAGGTATGGATGACTCACAAATAACTGGCAGCACCAGTTCGTATGCTAGAAAGTATGCATTGAACGGCATGTTTGCTATTGACGACACCAAAGACGCTGACACCGACTCTTACACAAAGCTCACTAAAGAGCCAGAAAAGAAAGCGCCACGACAGCCAGATGAAAAGATGATGCAGGACTTCAATCAGATGATGGACACGGCGGAGAATTTACAGAAGCTCGAAATGCATTTTGCTGCGGGTTGGAAATACTTTAATAAGAGCAAGCCCAACCAAGAAATCCTTAAAGCAAAGTACGACAAACTTAAAGCCACCTTCACAGCAGCGGAGTAATTATGAAGCAGATTAAAACAAAGCATAAGCGCAACTACACAATATTTTGTCAGGTTGCGTCAGGGCTAACATATTCAGCAGTAGCCAAGAAGCACAGGGTTAGCACAGCCAGAGCAGAGCAGATATTTCGATTCACTTTGCTTAAGATTTGCAAGGATAAGGCATGTCGGTTTATCCAAGAAGATGGGTGGTCGGCAGCCGAAACCGTTAGGGCTAACTCAGCACACTGGATAGGCTGCGCCTCAATGTCACACGAATCAAGAACAGGATTACCATTAATTATATAACCACCACCAATAGGAAATTATTATGAAAATTAGAATCTCAACATCCATAAACGTAAGCAAGATCAATAAAGATAGATTGTTTAGCGGTAAAAAGGGCAAGTACCTTGATGCCACTATCATTATCGACACAGAAGAAGTTAACCAGTACGGCGACAACGGCTTTATTGCTGAGA
>Ga0307993_1000067_pt1 | contig 31406 bp, 28 predicted proteins | sample EllFjometagen260_FD_203163 | JGI IMG/M metagenome (GOLD analysis project Ga0307993, IMG submission 203163) | Marine microbial communities from Ellis Fjord, Antarctic Ocean - #260 | ecosystem: Environmental > Aquatic > Marine > Unclassified | place: Southern Ocean | collected 2014-11-02 | reverse complement strand
TCATTATTAGCGTAATCATCTTCTTCTCTTCTATATGATTCATAATCTGATTCGTCAGTATCTTTTGCAGCGTCTAATAAGTTACCAAGTTCTACATCATCTTCCATATCCGGATTAAGTAGGGTAACAGCGTTTGGTAAGTCATCTCCTCTACCTATGTGTAGTTCATAATCTATTCCTTTTTCGTAATTCGCTTTTAAATAGTTCTCTACATTACCTATGTCTTGTAGATCATAGCCAAAAGTAAATAAACTATCATCATCGTAATTCTCTAAGATTATTTTGGATAATTTCATTATGCTCTCAATATATCGTTAATTATTAAATTTAAGTTGCTGTATTTAGCAGGTCTTAATTTACTTTCTGATAATGCAACTGGGTTCATAAATGCACCATGTGTAGAAGGATTAGATACGAAATCCCAACAAACTAATTCAAAATCGTTTTGTACTTCTAAAGTACCTTCGTTTGTCTGCTGTACTGATCCTGTTCCTCTAGAGGATATCCCTATAGTATGACCAGCCTTAATTATTTCTTTTACTATATTTCCTGATGGAGTATTAAGTAGTTCTACTCTTCCCATCAAATCATCTCCATCCCACCATAAGTCTTTGACTATGTGAGAAGCATTCTTTAATGACACTACAGGAGATTCTGGATGATCTAATTCACCAAAAGCATTCCCGTTTTTAACAAATTCTTCTGTGTATTTCTTAGATTCTCTTTCTAAAATTGGCTTAGCATATACTCTACCATTCTGGTTCTGTGCTTTTGCTCTTTGCATAACTCCTTCTACTTCAAAAACTCCAGGTCTCCCTTTCGCTTCTTTAAGTACGGACTTAAACGGTGTTACATCTACTAGTAATTGTGCCATGTTTTATTTTCTTTTAGTGTACTTAGTCTTTCTTTCATTGATGTTAGGTGAAAAAACACTTTGTTTAGGAGTTTCATACATTTCTTCTTCTCCTAATGGTTTTGTACCGTTATTATTAGCATCAATTTCTGCTTTAGATATTGTACGTACTTTAGGTAAGTCCACATTCTTAGTAAGCCCTTGTTTTACTACTGGAGCTAGATCTTTTCTAAATGCTGCTTCTAATGATGGTGCGATAAATGCTCCAATCTTTAATCCCTCTTCGTTTCTAAATTCTGCTGTCTTAGCAAATGCTCCTTGGATCTTTCCTCTCATCTTATCATAGAAAGATTCTATCTCTGTTACAAGATTTTCCAGTTCATTCACTACTGGTTTAATACCTTCAAAGCCTTCATAAGATTCTCCCCATTCTGCTAATTTAGCAGTAGCAGCTTCATTGATAGTAGCTTCTTTAAGCATATTAACGATCATGCCTTTAACATTCTCTTTTAATGCTTTTTTAATTGCTATGTCTTTTGCAGCCTTATAATCGTCTCCGTCTATATCTCCATCGTTATCATGATCTGTACCTTTCTCTTCTTGTAAGGAAGCTTCAAGTTTTTGATCTATATAAGCTATAACGTCTGATTTAGCATGAGGTATCATTCCTGGCTCTGTCATTGGACCAGCTTTCCATTCTCCAAACTCAGAAACTACTAAGTCTACTGCTTTATCAAATTGAGGACCCATAGACTCTACATACCCGCCAGTTTCATAATCATTTTCTGTGACTATTTTACCACCTTGTATTTTTTTTCTACGAGCTTCATATAATCCCTCTACTCTTTTTTCTCTCTTAACGTATCCTTCTTCTGCTTCTCTTATTGGAAATACTCCTTCAGCAATGTTAGTTAGTGTTTTACTAATAGCTCCTCTGAATTTCTTAAGACTATCTAATGCTTCTTCTCTATCTCCTTCTTCTACTGCATCTATTACGTATGATAAGTGCATTCCTTCACTATGGTAGTTTACATCTTCGAAAGAATCAAAGATAGCTTGCATAGTCTTTAATGGAGTATTAATTCTAACTTTAAGGCCTGTTTTAAGCATTCCTTCATAGTCAAAATCTACTGAGAATTTATCTCCTATTTTATAAGGTTTAATTTGTTCGTCTTTACCGTAAGATTTAACATCATCCATAAATTCGTCTGACATTGCTTCTTCTACTTCGTTTTCTTGCATGTCTGCTCCAGATTCATAGTTGACAGATATAAATTCTTCAAATTCATTTTGGATTTCTTCATCTGAAGCTCCTCTAATATCTTGTCTGTGTGTTTTTACAAAATCATATATCACTTGGTCATCATACCCTTTAAATAAGTGCCCAATTTCTTTTGCTCTGTGTGCACATTGCTCTGCTTCAAATTCATCATCATCGGGTGCGTACATAGCGTCTTGTTCTGAAAGGTGTTTAGCTTTTGCTGCTTCAATATCTCCTTTATAGATTTGTTTAACAATCTTACGTCCTAATTCTTCTAATTGGTCTAAGCTTAAAGAGTGTTCTTTGTTAAATCCTGCCAAGTATGCTGCTCCAATGTCTCCGTAAACTGCTGGATCTACTGCTTCTTCTGAGCCTTCATCCTTTCTAGGATCATCGTGCCATCCTGTAGCATTATCCATATCATTTTTAGCATCTTCTTCTGCATCTTCTGTATAAACACCTTCTTTTAGTGTTGCATTCTTTAAACCGTTAAATCCATCTACTTGCTTCTCTCCTCTTTTAACTTCAACTGCTTTATCGTGCTTGTCTACATTATTATCTTCTCCTGCTACTATATTAAGGTAGTGAAGCTGATCTTTCATTAAGTTAGATATAACAATCTTCTTAGCTGCTAAGTAATCTTCCTTATTAACGTTTGTAGTTGGATCAATTCCTTTAGCTTCTAATTCCATATCAATACCTCTTTCGACTATATTAATATTAAAGTTAGCTTCTAACTGTTCAATTGATTTAGCTGGAGCTTTTATAGCCTCATAAATCATTCCTTTGTTTTTAAGAATTTGTACAGTATCTGGATATGCATTTACATTAGTAATGAATTGTGGAAATTCACTTCTCATCTGTTGAACAAATACTTGTTTGCTCAAAGTGCCCTCTAGGACTGCATTATATTTTTCGGTTGCTGTTCTCATTGACTATATTTCTTTATATCCTTGTTTTTTTAATATCTTTTTTGCCTTAGTAGCTTTACCTAGAAAATTAGGAGTAGCGAACTGTTCTCCTGTACCAGGTGTAAACGTAGCTGTACCTCCTGTTACATTAGCCTCTTTCATTACCTCTTTAACTAATCTTGTAAGGTCTGATCTTTTCATAAGCTTCTTAACTCGTTAACTAAATCGTAATACTGCATAAGATTAACTAAATGAGTATCTTTTACAGTTTCTTTTTTATTAAGTATAACTATACTCTTTGATACTTCTGCTAATTTTATTTTTACTACTTCGTCTTTAATGTTCTTAGATAAAGTATTTACTATTTTAGAAATTTTTGTAAGCTCTTCATTAACTACGTTTCTCAATCTTGCTGTTGAGTTTACAGACGTAATAAATTCCCTAAGGATATTTTTTTGTTCTGGAAGTAGGTCTTTATAGTTATCGTTGAATTTCTCTAATAGTATTTTAAATGTAAGTAGTTTTAGATCTTTATCGTATCCTGAGTATTCTTCTATAAGTGAATCTTTTACTTTGTTCTTATCTTGAGAATTATCAGTAAGGTGTTCTAATATAGTCATCTTATTATCTACTAAAGACTTAGGGTCTAATACCTTAGTTGAATTATAAGACTCAAACAAACAATATAAAGCAGCTAATGGTTTATAGTTTCTAACTTGTATGCTAAAGAACTCTTCTACATCGTAGCTTTCTTTAATAGTAGAAATAAGGTCATACTTTTGTTTCTTTAAACTAGCTTGAGATATCTTTCTAGCTACTTCTGAAATAGAAGTAAGAATTGTCTCTGCTCTTTTTTGATTAATACCTTTAGAATTGATTACAAATTCGTAAAGTTTAAACTCAGCAGCTAATGATGTTTTCCCGGTAAAGTACTTCTTTATAATAGATACGGCTGGTGAATCCTTCTTTGACAAAGTATCCGCAGCAATCTGCTTAACTAATAATTCGAATATTAGTCCGGTATTTTTATACTTAGAGTGTTTTATCTTCATTCTATACGTTTACTATTATAAATATGGGCTACTTACCTAAATCTTTTATGTTTTCCTCCTTTAACAAGTCTCCATCGGTTGAATCGCTGTTTTTAGTAAATACAATGTGCTTTAACATCTCTTCATTCCTGAGATACTCAAGCTTAGCTTTGGAAGTCCTTACCTCACTTATATTTTCATTATCGCTTGGAAATCCACCATGCATTCCGTGGCTACCTAGTGGGTCTCTGCCGCCCATTGCTTTAGTAGTACCATATACAGAAGACTTTTCTTTAGGTCTGCCACCTTCAGGTCCAGGTTGTCCCCAGTCTGATATAGGTTCATCGTCTTTAACTTCAGCATATCCTGCTGGTAGCTCATCTTGACCTCCTCCTTTTGGAGTAGATACTGATCGTCTACCGTACATAGAAGCTAAATCATGTGGTGTACCGTAAGTCATACCGGATTTAGCTGGATCGTTACCTTCGGCTTCGATTTGTGCTCTTCTAAATCCTCTTTTAGTATCCTCAAGTACTAGATCTCTCATTTCCATATAAGCATCTTCTGATAAATCGAATATATTTTCGTAAATATAGTCTGAGGAGAATAGTTTAGTTTCTTGCATTTGTGATGCTAGATCTATCTTCTCTTTTAATAATGCTACTTTCTCTTGTTCAAATATAATAGAAGGAGTAGTTAACTTAAGTTCAAAGTTAGTTAAACTTTCTCCTGTAAATCCTTGTGTATATAAATGTACTAGTGCAATTTTAGTTAATTCAGATTCTAATATCTTTTGAATTCTTTCAACTGTTCTTGCAAATCTTATATCTTCTGCTGCTAAAGTTGCTTTACCGCTTAAGTCTCCTTCATATCCGAAGTATGCTTTAGGTATTTTTAATGCTGCAAATAACTTAGCTTGTAAGTACTGTACATCGTTAGTACCGTCGTATTCTAATCCTTTAGTAGTTTCTATTCTAGTTGATGTATCACCCCCTCTTACTGGTAGGTAATAATCTTCCATCATATTCTGCATATTAAACTTCAAGTTATATTGACCTGTTTGAGGATCAACATAAGGAGTTTTTTTCATAGTATTAACAGTCTTTTGCATAAACTGCTCTACTTCATTAGGAGGTATAGATCCAACATTAACATAGAACATTCTCTTTTCAGGTGCTCTCATTATACGGTGTATTAACATCGCATCTTCCATTAGTGTTGTTTGTTTAAATATCTTACGAGCTGGCTCTAGATAAGATCTTCCGTACGGTAAATAGTGAGTATCTGATATTAATCTAAAATGAGCCATTTCGTAATTCTCTAAAGTAATAGCAGAACTTTTCTGGTTAGGTAGGTAGGAAGTATCAGATGATGCTCCTATACCGTCAGGATTTAGTTCAAATATTACTTTACTAGGATTTTCAGGATCTAGTCCTTCTTTTCTAGCTATATGGTAAACTGTATACGGAAGTACATTATACACTCCAAATTTCTCTGCTATTTCTAACTTTAAAAAGAAATCTCCATATTTACACATATTACGTGCCCAAGACCATAAGTTAAACTCAATGTTCATTACATCGTAGAATAAGTTATAAAGTACCCTCTGTATGTTTTCGTCTGAGGATTTAATCCCGAGTATTTCTCCGAAGTCGTTTTTTACTGTTGCTTCATCAGCTATAATATCTAATGCTGAAGCTATAATAGGATCGCTGTCCATTGCTTCATAATCTGCATATAGTTGAATACGTAAGGTCTGGTAGTTTAGATTAGCACTAAACATATTAGACTTATTGTACTGATATAGTCTAGTAAATCTGTCAAGTAGAGAATTAGTCTCAAACTTACCAGTCTGTTGTATTTTGTTTATATCGGTAACTTTTAATTCTTTTCCCCCAACATTACGTATTACTACGTCTGTTGCAAAGAGCCTTGTTAACCTACCGAAAAGAGTTTTATCAGCCATCTAGTGTTCGTTTTTTATAAATAGTATTAGTTTAGTAACCAGGATATATCTTCTTCAGTATGTCCATTATTAACAATATACGGATTATTTTGCATATTACCAACATTTTTTAGTATTGCTGGGTTTTTAGAGTTTAGGTTATGAAAAGAGGATAACTGTGCTCTAGCTAAGTCCATACCCTGCTGTCTCATTCTTAATGCCGTATCTCTAACATATAGTGCAGTTGCACATGCTATAAGTAAATCATCGTTGTAGTTCACCTGTGCTTGAGGTTTACCGTTCTTCCATACGAATACTCTCATTTCAGCTACGAGTCTCTTAGACTGTATAGTAACTGCCTTCTCCCTAACGTATTCGATCATCTTAGCAATAACTAATGGTCTAGTTCTTACCGACATAGTGAATCCAGGTACAAGTTTATCTCTTTCGTACTTAGACATATAAGATTCTACTGTCTCCATATTGCCTGTAGAACTGTAATATAGGTTCTTATACTCTCTCTCCATCACTTGTTCGATGGTTGCCCAACCTATGTTAGCATTTTCTACAACTAACAGAGCGTCGTTATATTCTGAGGCAATCCCTACTAGTACGTTACCGTAGTCTTTAGGTGAAAGTTTACCTTTGTATTCTGCTACTTGAGTACAAGTTTCTATATCAAATACATGAAATGCAGAGTAATCTGCAGAGTCTCCTCTAGCAACATCCGCTACTACCATATATGATTTATTATAGTCAACTCCTTCCCATACCCATAAGTTACCGTCAACTCCTCTTCTTTCCATAGGGTCTTTGATATAACTCTGTTCTATGAACATCATGTCGTCTGGTTCAAATACTGTATCTCCGGAAGCTAAGAAATCACAGTCACATTCCTGTCCTGCCATTCTAGGTCCTAAATCAGCATCTTGTTGATCTCTCCATTTCTGATCTCTTTCAGGATGTACTGTCCAAGGTAGTCTTACAGCTACGAAAGAATTCTCTGCTGTTTCTGCTTTTTCCCATGTCTGGTGAAACCAGTTACCAATTCCGTTAGGGGTTGATAATGACATACACTGTCCACCTGTAGCTAATGTTTGTTGTGCTGCTGCGAATGTTTCGTCAATATTATCTATAAATGCTGCTTCATCAATTAACAGTAACGATACTGCTTCAGAACGAGCTGCATCTGCATTAGATGATTTAGCTGTAATTTTAGACCCATTAGATAATCTTAGTGATAATTTGTTTTTCTCTAATGCCGGTAGTTTTAACCATTTAGGTAGCTGGTCGTACATAAACATCGTCTTTGTAACTAAGTTACGGGCTGTTGCTTGTGTAGTAGCTAATGCTAAAACGTTTTTATCTTTATGAAATAACATTAACCATAGAGAATATCCAGCTGCTAAAGTAGATATACCTAGCTGTCTAGATTTTAAAACAATAAGAAATTGATTGTCTCTAAATAAATGAAGTACTTTTCCTTGAAAAGGGTATAAATTAAACAATATACGTCCTCTAGTGGGGTGCTGGATGTAGCAATACTTTTTCATAAAGTATTCCGGATCCTTCGCACACTTAATATATTCCTGTGCTATTATCTTCTTTATGTCTTGTGCCATAACTTATTTTAGATCCTTATAATCTAGTTTTAAAACGTTTGCTCTTGAAGTAGTACTTAAAAAGCCTTTTATTGGTACGGTTCTAATTGTAATACCTCTTCCTGCGTGTCCTTCTGTATTTGTTGCTTTTGATGCATTTCTTTCAAATCGAATAATTGGCTTATCTTCTTTATCGAAATCTTCATCTTTTTCGTAGTTTCTAGATGATGTAATAGTTAATGTGTCTTTATCAAATTTAAAGTCTAATTCTGTGAATGTTCTTTTGACTACTACTGCTTTATCTGATCCGAATGCTAATGCATCGTAACCCATACCTGGGGCATTTAGTACGTATATACTTCCGTAAGGTTTATTATTTTTAGGGTTTATCATATTTAATAGCTTTGGATTATTTTCATCCTGTACTAGCTTTAAATCTTCTGTGCCTTCTCCCATACCCGGTAATAGTACGTTATCGAATACGTCCCTATGAGTTGTCATTGCTGATGACCATCTAAATGGGCCGTCCTTTTTTATTGATATAGGAATTTCTCCAGAGCTATTATAAAGTCTAATGTCTGCTTTTTTATTATCTCCGGTTTCTCTTCCTACAGATACTGCACTTTCAACATTAGGATATTGGAAAACTATATTTCCTTGAGATGGTTTTATTGTTACATTTATAGGACCTCCATGAACGTTAATTAATTCGTTTATTTTAGCAACTACAATAGCCTCGTTATCTAAGCCTGCATCTCCTACTGAGGTTTGATTCTTATGTATGATTTCTATCCCCTCTGGTGTTCTAAACCCTCCACCACTTGAACCTGTAATCTGGTCTTTTTCATAACCTAAATTTTGAAGTGCTACGAAAATATCTGATCTCTTCTTATCTGTATATACGATAATACGATTTTTAGCATGAGCTATTATCTCATCATCATCTAAGTTAAGCTTTAGTATTAACTCTTTACCGAGTGCTTGTGCTTCTTTAGAAAGGTATTCAAATGGGTGCTTTGCTTCGTTTATTAAATTAAAACCAAAAATAGATTCAAACAGAGCAATATCCTTAACACTATTAATGTCTGGATATCCTTTTTCGGTTCTGTATGACCATTCTAGTAAAACTTTATCTATAAGACTCATATAATTACTCTTTTCTTTCTCCTATTATGCTTTGTGCTGCTGCTGTTAGTTGTTCAATTGCATCATGACACCAGTCATTTGATGTTTGGTCATCCCATAGTTTAACATCCTCTATTTCTTCTAGCTCTCTTTGAAGACCTTCTACTACTTCAATTAAAAGTTTTCTATTTTTCCATTCTTTTCCTTGCCAATCTTCTTGTTCTTTCAAGTCTTCTTTATGGTATAGTTTTTCACTTTCACCATTAGGACCACTTCCACCTTCATCATGGGGTTTACCTGACATTAGTGAACCGTCAGGCATCTTATGTAGTTTACCTTTCCATTCTTTACCGTCTTTAGTATAATGTGGAACACCTTCTTCTTCATTTAATCCTTTCCTAGTATTAGCAGTAAGGTTATTCTCTGTTAAAAAACTCTTAAGGTTAAAATTATCTTTCATATCTTTATTATTATGCTTCTGGTTCTGCTCCGTCTTCAAAGTCTATTTCTTCTCCTCCTAAATCTGCTGGTTCTGCTGGTGCATCATCTCCTGCTGGTATTTCTGCTCCTGCTTCTCCTTCTTCACCGCCTTCGGCTCCACCTTCTCCTCCAGGAAAGTCCCCGCCTCCGCCTCCGCCACCTCCGGTGTCTTCTGCTTCTGCTTCCCCTGCTCCTGACATTGGACCTTCTTGATAGAGTCTAGTCATTTTATCTAATGCCTGTTGGTAATCGTCTATTTTATCAATGTAGTACCTCTTTCCCATTATTTGAGCTTCAAAACCGGTACCAGTCCATTTTAGGATGTAGTGTTGTCCATTTTTAAGGTTAACCCTGAATGATGATGGTCTTGGTGATACCCAATCCACTGTGTCAACAAATTCTCTAAATTGCTTAGTTTGTAATTTAATGATTGCTTTAGATAGTGTTGGAAACTTACCTAAGATGGTATCAGTAGCATCTTCTAGGACTGTCTCTTTTGGAGCGTCCATGTCTGCTGGTTCTTCTGGTGCCGGTTCTTCTTTTTCAAGCTCTTTTAAGTATGCTGCTTCACTTACTGCTGAGAATTCTGGTCCTCCTGATTGTGAAGATATTTTAATATCGTTTTTAGTAATATATTTTAATATGTACTTTTCTTCAGGTTTTAGGTTGTTTTTACTAGCGAATCTATCTACAGCCATTGATGAAGCATCATCTCCATATTCTTTTGTAAACTTTAATATCAATGCCTTTGCTCTACCTTTTGGCGAAGATGGGTTATCTAAAAATTTATCGTATATGTCTTGTTTAGCTTCATTTAGATTATCATATTTTAGTCTTTTAAGTCCAGTAACTGCTTCTTCCATACTACGTCTCATTCTCATAAGTTCGTATTGTTCTGGTCTTTCAGTTCTTAAGTAAGATTGTAGTTTTCTAAAGTTAGTTCTGATAAGCTCAAATAAGTCTTTTGCTTTTTGATCTCTTTGTATATCAGGAGAGCGCATTAGTTCTTTTAAATCAGCGATTATGTCTGAGTAATCTTTATATAGTCCGTTAAAAGAAGGAAGAGAGATTATTTTATGGCCTACTGATCCTGTGTTCTTATCTACACTTATAGTTCTGAATAAGGTTTTCATATCACTTGATAGAAAATCTCGTTCAGGATATTTCCCTACTCCGTATCTTGCAGTGATTGATTTCTGCAAGGATTTAGGTAAATCTGTAATCTTATGAGTATCCGGTGAATCTGCTGTTTCTTTCTCTTCTCTTACTTCTCCGAATGCTTCTAGAATTACGTTCTTTATATCTTCTATATTCATATCTTACTTCTTTTTCTTTTTGTATCCTTTATGCCAATGTTCGTTAGTCGTTTTAATATCTAACTCCTTGACTGGTATATTTTCTACTGTTTTTCCATTTTCAAATAAAACATCATAATGGGTAACTACATACTTCTTACCTTCTTTAACTAGGGTATGTTTTTCTGGAATGCAAGTTCCTTTACCGTATGCTTCATGTACTACCTTAGCAGCACAATCGTGAGCGAATCCAGGTCCAGCTTCTGTAGTGATATCCATGTTCTTATGTGTCTGTCCTACTTTTGCATCTAATAAAGACTCTACATGCTTCTTTTGTTTAGTTAAGTCTTTAAGTTGAGATACTACTGATTTATCTCCTGCTTTATATTTCTTAGCTAAATCTTTCATAACGCCTGTTATAACATCATGTGCTTTTTGTAATTTAGCAACCGAATATTTACCGCTGTTAAATTTCTTAGGTAATTCTGCTTCTTCTATATCTTCATCTTCTGCATCATATCCATCTACATCGTGCAGACCAAAGTTTTCTAATTCATCTGTAGTATATTCGTTTGCTAATTTTTTAACAAATTCTGGTATAGATATAATCCAGTCTGCTATTATTTCTACTCCTCCAGGATTATCGTCAAAGAATTGATCAAAATCATCATATCCAATAGCATCTAACATCCTATCCATAGAGGGACTATAGTCATCTTCAAATTGATCTTCTATTTTGCTTGCAAATTCTGGCACTGTTCTTAACCATTCGTCTAGTTCTTGATGTGCTCCAGGATTGTCTTCAAAAAAATGTTCTAAAGCTCTATATCCTATAGCTCCAACAAGTTCATCTATATCGCTACTTCCGTATTCATTTATAGTTTTCTTTACTTTTAAATCAGAATCAAGTTCAAACCTTGTGAATTTATTTAAATCGTTTAAACTTATTAATTCAACTCTTTTACCATCTGAATCCAATCCGTAGATATTAGCATCATACTTACCCATTCCATCAGAACGTGAACCTTTTAATTTTTGTTTTAATTCAGCTCCTGCTCTACGTTTTGATACTGATGAAGACGTTCCTAAATCTTGTCTAGTTGCTTCAGAAACTCTTTTCCCTAGTCCCGGTAGTACATTTAAATCTTGTACGTATTCATCAGTCTTAACTAATATCGTTCCTAAGGTAGTATCCTCACCGTCTGGGTCTTTAAATAAAGTAATTCTAGACACTTTAGGATTAAAGTCTGGATCGTTGTCTTTAAAGTTACTGTTATAGTATTGTGTTTGATGCATTTGGTACTGTTCACCTTCATGCTCTAAATTATGATATTGAACGTGTACAAACATTGGAGCATATATTCCCATTCTATGTTTTAAAGGACTCTTATCATGAGCTTTTAAAGCTTCAATAGCAGCGTTTTCACTAGCCATCCCTTTAGGTAGTAGGTCTGCAAAGATCTGCTTACCGAACATATCCGGTGCATTCTTATTAGCCATATCAATTATTTCTGATCCTTTAAATCTTTGATCTGTAAATTCTTTTAGAACTTTATTTTCATCTAATTCTGCTGCATCTTCTTTGCCCATTCCTCTTAACCTTAGAGCTTGCTTGATAGCGAAAACAGCATCTTGTTCGTCATACCCGTATCTCTTAGCCATTGCTTTAATAAACTGATTAACTTTTTTAGATACTTCTGGGTTAAGGTTTTCGTTTACAACTCCTTCGTCATATGCATCTATCATGTATGCATCTCTAATTGCTTCTATTACTTCTAATGCTGCTTCTTTTGTTGTAGTTCCGTCTTCTGCGGCCATATCAGTAATTACTCTTACGATTTGATCTAAATCTCCTCTTCCTTCTTTCATAGCATTACCTGCTGCTACGGCATCTTTATGAGCATTAGAATTACCATGAGAAGCTTTTGCACCTCTTTTCTTCTTAGCATTGATGTTAGCCCATAAACCTGGTTTCTTCTTTTCTCTTATAGCATCATCATAGCTCATTTGCTTTTGTCCTGATGCTTTTTCAATAGCATTGTCAATCTTATTTAATATATCTCCATACTTATCTGAGATAGGACCTCCTGTTGGTTCTGCCTCTTGCTCCATGTCTCTCATCACTTGACTTCTTTTAGCTTTAAGTCTGTGTATAATCTCTCTTTTCTTAGGGGACAAACTAGAACTCTTTTTATAGTCAGGATTGATTGACGGAGAAGATTTTTTAAGTTTATCAACTTGCTTCATACTTCTACCGTGTTGATTAATATTACGAATCTTCATAGCCCAATCGCTATTGTCTGCTGCTTCATCCATATCGTGATCATGGCTTGAATCAACTATGTGTACTCCTCTAGCAGCTAAATCCATAATCAAATCGTACAGAAATGCATTAGGGTCTTCATCTGGTTCTTGGTAGAACTCAGAATCTTGGTTCTCTGAGTCGTCGTACATATCATCAAAACCACTTTCATGTTTAAATATAAAGTATATTATAACATTACCTGCACCATCATTATCAACTACGTCCATTTTAACGTAAGTTGGATCAATATTTTCATCTAAGACAGCCATTGCTGCTTTATAATCAGATGATGCTACTTTAATATAGTGTTTATCATCTCCTTCTCCTTCTCGTAATCTTTCTCCTTCTTCTAAATTATGGTCTTCAATCTCTACCTTTGCAAATTCTAATGCTTCTTGTGCTCCTATTGCAGTTTCTTCATCTTTAAATATATAATAGTTGCTGCCGTTAGTTTCAAATTGATTTCTAAATGAATCATGTAGAACTTCTAGAGCTACTTTTGCTGTACGAACTGAAACTTCAATGTAATAATTATCTGCTTCATTTAAGCCTTCTTCTTGTTCTGATAATGATTGGAAGTGTTTAAGTAATTCATTAGCTAAAACGTCTACGTTAACTATTGGTTCCCCAGAAGGTTTAACTCCTACTTCAACTAGAGGCTTAGTAAACGAAAAATCAGCTAATACTAATTTATTATTTTGTATATGGAAAGAAAATACGTCTCCATGATTATTGTCTTTATAATCTACATCTACATCGAAAGACATAGCTTCTATTTCTACTGCTTTTATACTTTGTATTGCATCACCTGCTTTCTTTAAAGCAATAATAACTGCTTTACCTGTAAGCTTGGCAATTAGTTTAGTACTTGCAAGATCAAACTCTATTCCTTTGTTCTTTATAAGACGATCGTTTTCTTTTGTTAACTTAACATTCGCTCCTTTTTTGGATAGTTGCAAAGCTTCTCCTTCGTCATCGGTAAAGATGGTTCCGGATTCTTCTTCTTTAATTAAGGTAAGTTTATTCTTTAGGCTTTCTTCTAATGTATGTAGTTGCTGAATAGTTGCTGCTTGAGCTGCTGGTATACTACCTCCTGCATGGACATTATTAAGGGTTTCAAGTGCTGTTTGACACTTAGTTAACCGTGTTTGTATTTCTTCGTATGTCATATTACTATTATTTCGTGGTAAAATCGAGTTTACGCTTTTATATAAATAGGTTTTTAATCCCAAATATTAACTATTGACAGTGGTAGTTTAAATACCTTTGGCAAGCTTTCGCAAAATGTGAACCTTTATCTTTAGTTCCTGCTTTAGCTTTTCGTACTTTCGTACAAGATAATTCTCCTAATCTGTTTTTTAGAATACCTGGTTTAACTGGGTCGTGAACTCCTTCAAGAGCTTGTAATGTGTTTGTATGTCCGCACTTATGACAGTTACGTGGGTCTTTACCTCCGTCTTTCTTTTCCCAACTCCAAGAGCAATTTTGGCATTCTATTTTACTAGATACACCTTCTTTTTTAAGGCGTTTTTTCATTGCCTCTTTTACTGCTTTTTTTATTATTTCTACTATAAGTTGTTTTTTCATCTATCCAATACCTTTGTGCATCATCAACATTCTGATTATTACTCCTGCAAGTATACCAAAAATTATCCAAAGTGCTTTATTAACTCCTGCTCTCCAAGACTTAAGTTCTTGGACGTCTAACATTTTCTTTTGGTATTCTTTACTGTTTCCTTGCATTTCATGTCTGAACTCTGTGTTCTTATTAGTATTAACTACAACTCCATCATCTGGGTTAAGAAGTGTATACTTAAGGTCTGACATACTATCTTTCATGCTCTCTACGTCTTTCATTAGTTGCTTTAATTCACCATTAGGCATATTTGTTTTAATATGCTTAATTTCATTGAGAACATTGGAAAGTAATTCTTTTTGAGTCATCTTTAATATTTAATTATAGTTGGTACTATTAGCTAAGTATAAATATAACGAAAATTACTCTTCTATATGAGTTTTTAAAATTTTAACATATTCTTTAAGATCATCTTTAATCTTATCCTTATAGCTTTTAGATAATTTATTCCATCCCTCTTGATCACCATGTTCGGTTACAAAAGAAGAATCGTTCTCTAAAGACTCTAATACCCATGCTTCCATGTCTACAATAAATGTAGATATGTTTCCTGATAGCATTTTCTTTTCATACGCATCATATAGGCCAGCTGTTTTTAATCCTGCTTCATAATCTATAGTACAATCAAAACAGAAGCCATGAATATAGTACATTTTTTTATCTAAACGCTTTTTCATAGCCATTTTGCATTTAGGGCATGCAATTGGAAATTTAGCTAATTCTTTTATCCCATCGAATTTAGTAATATTCTGCTTTAGGCCGTTTATTATAGTCCACTTCTTACCTGATTCTTCCCAGATATCTCCTTCTTTATGTCTTAGCGATATTTTTTTATATCCTACTTGATCCTTAGTCTTGCCTGTAAAGTCTTTATTAACTAAATTCCTTACTCTCTGTACATCGGCTTCTTTAAATTCTTTTTTTAGTAAAGTTTCTTTACTCATAACCAAGTTCTTTTAATTTTCTTATTACATCAGTGACGTTGCCATTTTTACATCTAATTGCTATTCCACCAGATTCAGTCCATTCCTCTATATTGGAAGGCTTATCGTCTATTAATATACTATTTTCATTTGCATACTTCTGCTTTGACTTAGAGTACGCAAATATTACTTTAGGGCTGGATGCTATATTATTCTTGACCCAAGTATTTTTCCCTAATCTAGATGTATTATCTCTAGATGGAGATGTAAGTAAATCAGGGTTATATTTAGATATAAAACTCCAGAGTTTTTGTCCTTCTGGCATCCAATTCATATCCGCCCAAAATCTTAATCCTATTTTTACGTCTATTAAGTTCCAAAAAGCAGGAGTACCGTATTTTTTTTCATATTCTTGTGGGTGCATACCAGTAAAGTGGTCAAACCGTTCTTCGAAGTCTGTTAATACTCCATCCATATCACAATAAATCTTATACTGTGAGATGTCTTTCTTTTCTTCTTCACTTAGAAGTTCTACTAATTTTACTTTGCTCATTATAACCTTTGTTTTATGCCTAATTTAGGTAGGCGTTTATTCCATAAGATACGAATTTTCTTTCTATTCTCCAACTCTACGCCAGCTTTTTCGAAATAATCTTGTACTACATCCGTAAATGGTGTTTTAGATTTCTTAGCTTTAAAGTACATGCCGTGTATCATAGCATCTACCTCTTTTGGTAGGTTGTAGTACTCGTCTTTATCCATTAGATCCATATCAATTAAGCCTCTCACTATTGCATCATCTTCTATGTACTTACCGGGTCTAGTATTTTCACCGTCTTGAGTTAAGTGCTCTAATTCATGTCTTACTACGTCTTTTAAGTCAAAAGATATTTCTTGCCAATCAGGTTTTGTAGGAATTTGAAACTTCAAACTAATCATAGGTTGTATCTCATCTCCTTCGTTATCAAATCCAGCATTTGCTCCTCCATCTACCTTATAAGTGTCTTCTGTGAATTCTCCGTATATTTCTAAGTCAAATTCGAACTGTAAAGATGGGATATCTACCTCATCGTGTTCTGGATTACCTACTCTAAAGGTTATGCTAATTTCTTTTTTGCCTGCATCATATGCTTTTTTATACGTCTCAAATGCTACGGCTGAAAGAGTATTAGCTATCTTGTCGTACTTCCCTTCTGCCATTACCTTTTTTTTTTCGTCTTTTGTATTATGACGTTTTTTAAGATCGTCTTCCCAATTTCTGAATGTAATGTTACCTACTGTATAAGCTTCTTTTTCTAAATCCATTAAAGCAGAATCACTAGTAGTATCTTGTGTTTGAACATTATGTAACCTTCCTTCTATGTTCTGAATATGGTGAACCATTTCATGAGCAAAGGATCTACATATATCTTTAGGATGTCTTCCCGTAGCATAAAGTACAATTTCTTTACTGTTAGGGTCGTAATAAGCAGTCTTACCGAAGAATTTTTTAGCATTCTCTTCATCCTCTCTAACTTTAATTTCCGGTAAAGGTTGTATATTCATACCAGTATCAAGCATATACTCAATAATAGAGCCAATATGTTCTGTATAGCTTGGTCTATTTTCTTTTGTAGTTTCTGGTGGAATCCCTTCTGGTCTTTCTATTTCTTCTTTGGCAAACCATTCTGTTAAGTATCCTCCTATGTTACTAGCTATTACTTCTGCTACAATTTTATCTTTTAATCCTGTAAGTATGTCTAATATTTCCTCTCTTCCTAATTCTTTAGGAAAAAAGTCTATAATTTGATCTAAATTACCATCTAAAATACTTTTTCTAAAGTCAGTTGCTCTTACTTTACTGTCTGGTGCTGCTGCGAATGCTAAACCTTTAACATTAGGAGCATTTTTAAATGTAGTAATTCTTCGTAAGTCTACGAAGTCTGCATCTCCTCTTATTCCGGTAATTGCTGCGAAGGCAGTATCCGGGTTAGCTTGTGCATAATCTTTTGCTGCAAACATTGGATTCTTCTCTCCGTCTAGTATCTCTACATTACCTAATTTCTGTCCATATATTTTCCATATAGACATCGCCTCATCCTTTGTTATACCGTTTCTCTCCCCTCCTCCTACAAATACAATAACCTTATCAATCTCAGGTTTTTCACCATCAGAGCCACCAAGTATGTCTGTACCTTTTTCTTTATAGTTATCTTTGTCGTATATTGCTCCACTATAAGATCCATCAAGTAAAGACTTAACGACGTTAAAGTGTCCTCTATGAGGTGGTTTAAAAGCTCCGGGATATAATGCTATCATGCTAAGAAAGATTGTAATTTAGAATCTATCTCCTGAGGAGTAGAATGTTGTAGTTTTTCTTGAAAAAGAGGACTGTAAATCATTTCAGCAATATTATCTAATATTTCTGCATCTTTAGCGTCTTGTTTAACTTTTCCGTCTCTATATTTAGTAACTGCGGCTTCTAATTTGTCTGCTCCTGGACCTACTCCGTTCTTTTCGTAAAACTTTATGAATGTATTTTTAATGGCTTTGTCTTCTGAGCGATTCTCTTTATCCCACTGTACACTGCCAACGTGTTTAATAAATTCCTCTTCTGTTGTTTTATCCATTACTACTGGTTTAAAGAAGGATGATCCTCCTATACCGTTTTCTTGGTTATATTTATTTAAGTATTCTTTAATTCCGGAAGTACCTTTCTTTGCTGCTGCATTAAATGCTTCAATTGGTTCATCATACTTACCGCCAAAGTCGTTAACAAATATAGACATCTGCCCATTAAGTTTTTGATTAAACTCTCCTATCTTCTGGTAAGCGTTTCTCCAAGTAGAGAATACTGCAGTTCTTGGTACATTTCTTCCTCTTGCAAAATTACTTATGTAAGATATCATTGGATGAGAATACACCATCACCATGTAAATGTCGAACTTAGCTTCTAGTAGCTGTACTAATGTCTTATCAAATCCAACTCCTGATGCTGTAGTATCCCAAACAAAGCTAGTTTTGTTTACTGCTGCTGCTTGTACGTCCTTTGTTGTTTGTTTGGCTGCTGCTCCTAGGTTGTTGTGGTACTGATGTGCTGGGTCTTCTATGTACTTGTCGGGGTTGAATTGTTCTAGACTGTCTAGGGATAACTGTTGTAGGAGGTATGTTTTGCCTGACCCTGCTCCTCCCGCCATTATTACCGCTTTCGGACGACCTGGTGTTGCTTCTAGTATTAAGTCTGATAGTTTGATCATTATTATTCGGGTTATTTATTACTCTTACTTCTATATTCTTATCTCTAAGTTGTCTAGTAGCTTTATCTATGCTACTTTCTATTCTTGGTCTTATATTAACTACGGTACTTCCTACGGTGCCGGTAGATACAGTAGAACCTCTTCTTCCATTAATATAAGAAATGTTCCTTCTATTATTATAATTAGCTCGGTTATTCCAATTGTTGTAGTGGTTATATCCGTTGCCCCATCCATAATAGTTATTCCAACCATAAGGATTGCCCCATTGGTTAGATGACCATCTTCTGTTATTCCAACTATAAGACCAGCCCATACCGAATGAACTATTATTATAAAAAGGGTAGTCCCATATCCAAGCATCCCAGAACTGGTCTTGGTTCCTGAATGATGCATAGAACGGATAACCATTTGCTCTTCTAAAGTTCCTAAAATACCTATTGTTTATAAATGAACCATAAGGTTGTATTTTAGCGTACTGTCCGAAGTTGTATCTAAAGTTAAAGTCGTTTCTGAGTAAACTTTCTAATTCGAACTCATTACTAACAACATTAATTTTAATTTCATTTCCTTTTCCATCATAGATTGGGTCATAGTTTAATGTAGATACTTTAAATGAACCGCATCCAGTCAATAACGTTAATACTACTACTACTACTAATAATCTAAATTGTAACTTCATATATTTGCTTTATATATAAATATACGAAAAATCCTCATCAAATCCTAATTTACACCTTTATATTTTGATAGTAGTAGGATATGAGTGGTATAACGGCTCTGTTGTAGGGTGATCTAACTTGTATAATTTATATATAGTTTGGAACAATTCAAAGTTTTCTTCTATCTTATCAATAGTTTTAATCTTCCATCCTTTACCTTGGTACACTCCTTTTTGTTTAGACGGGCCTCTAGACTGAGCTTTTAACCAGATTATACCTGTACGTTCAATTTTCTGCCCTCTAACTTCTTCCATACCTTTAGCATAAGCTGCTAATTGTAAATCATATGACCTGTGTAGATTATTAGAAGTCTTTAGGTCTAATAACCAAACTTCACCGTCCATCTTTACTACAAGATCTGCTGTCCCAGCATACTTATGTTCATCTGACCATATAAATTGTTCTGTAGAGATTAGTTCAGGCTTATGAGTTTTCCAAAAGTCTGCGAATTTTAATATCATCGACCATACTAATTGAGAGTATTTAGCATTTCCGTAGTCATCCATCCATGATATTTCTTCTCCTAATACTAATCTTTCTGCTGCTTCATGAACCTGTGTACCTTCTTTACCTGCTTTTCTCATAATAAGATCGGCGTTATGCCCAACATCTTTTAACCAATTGTCAAAAAACTTATTCTTGGGCATATACTGGAGTATGGTTGTTACGGACGGGTAAAACACTCCTTCGCCTCTCTTGTAAACTCTTCTATCTAAGAAATTAATCTGCTTTAGTTCCGGATTAAAATCTAATCTTTTCTTTGCATTCTCTTTGAGAATGTTGGTACCTTGTCTAATCATATTGATTCTAGTTTGTAACGCATCAGAGTATTTAGTGTTACCTCTTCTGCTGTCTGTATTAAGTGAGTGAATGCATTGAAACCCATCTCACTAGGATCTTTCTCTTTAAGGTTGACTAGGTAGACCCGTTTACCTAAATTAATAAACTTTTCTGTATATTCAATAGCTTTCTTAACTGCATCACTATCTAATGCAATGTATATGTCTTGTACTGAGCTCTTTAATAGTTTCTTCTGTAATTCATCACTTATTGCTTTTCCTAATATGGGTATAGCATTTCTTCTTATTGCCATTGCATCAAACACTCCTTCACATAGTACTACGGGCTGCTTCCAGTTAATGAGGTTTTCAAAGAATATTATATCTTTCGAAGCTTCAGGGTTTTTATATTTAAAGTAGTTTCCATCATGACTTCTTGCAACAAAAAAATTGAGTTGGTTGGATGCATTATAACTTGGGACAATAATTCGTCCTCCATAGTCTCCACTTGTACAGTATCCAATACCATATTTAATAAAATCATTGTCGGTAAGTCCTCTTTCATATAAGTATTTTCTTATTTTGTTTGCTGTTATTGATGTAGTTGTAGCTTCATATAATAACTGGAACTCTTTTGGTAGTTGTACTGATTCTGTGGGTGTATAATTATAACTAGATCCTTTCGGTAAGTATTTCATTACTTCCGATGCTTGATCTGTTGGTGTTTTTAATTGAAATAAAAGAGACCGTATTGTAGTACCTCTAGCTTGACATACCCAGCACTCCCAGAAGTTCTTTCCTTCTTCATTAGTAGCCATGTTTATCTCTAATTTAGGCTTTCTATGATTACAAAAAGGGCAATTAAATGCATGATTGCCTCGGGCTCTCTTGTGACTCTTGCCTAGTATATTCTCTAGGGTCCCTAGTAAAAATGTATAATCCATATATTGTCCGTAACTATTATCTTATAATATAAGAACAATAAAGTTATAAACCTACTATACGTCAATATGTTTTAGCTTGCCAGATTTTGGATGCTTCATAAAGTTACCATCATGAGTAAGGTCTAATTCATCTGCTGGTATTCCTAGTCTATTAGCTTCTGCTTCTAGGGCTGTGATAAATTCTTCTGTTATCTCTGCTTCTGGGTTATCTAGCTCTGAAAGTATCTCCATTGTTATTACTCCTAAACGGTCGTCATGTCTTATAACATCAAATATATGTACAAAATTATTTGTCTTTTTACCTTTAATTATTTCAGCATGATCTAATTCGTCTCCATCTGTTGTTACTTTAACAGCCTTACCTTTTAAAAAGTAAACCGATCCGTAATCGCCTGAACCTTTATATATACCTCCAGCATCTTTGATAGCATCAACTAGTTTGTTGAATGCTGGATCGTATTCTATACCTTCATATAGAATTATGCTTGTTAATTTCATTTTATTATCTTTCATATAAATAGCTCAATTTATTGCAGGAGCTTATTTACTGGTGTTATCCATTTAATTTTTATTAAGGGTCCTGCGTGGTTCTTTTTTTCAAAATAATCTAGATGTATATAAGGAACTAATTCTTTTGCTAAATGCGGATGACCTTCTAATACTTTATCAACTAGGGGATTAACTTGAGACCCGGTTGAGTATTCATAGTCGGGATTATTTGGATCTAATATATTATTCTCTAGTTGAGTATGTACTTGACTAATCCAAGATACATATGGGGAATACACATTAGGAAACGTTGTGTTACTGTTTAAATGGTGAAGTAAAAAATCTGCAGCCATCTTTACTGTGCTATGGTTATCTACTAACCTATTTATTGAATCTCTAGTATATAATACAGCATGTGCTGCTAACCCTGTAAAGTTCTCCGGTCTTTTTAAAAACTTATTATAGTCTTGTCCTTTTATTATACTATTAGCAGTGCCTATGAATATCCAATCAAATGTTCTCTTTTTAATTCCGTCTATAAATTTTTTATATTCTCCTGTATATATACTGTTCATTAGCCCTACGGTTGGTCTTGCATCATCTTCTAATATAAGAAACCTATCTCCTTTTTCTAACGTATTACATGCTCGATAAGCTCTAAGGTGAGAAAAAGCTATAGCAAGTATATTTTTAGTTAAACATAAATCTACTGAGTCATGAAACTCTTTTCCGAGAGAAAATTCTCCTACGCTTTCATTCTCAATAAGCTCTTTAAGGTTGAAGTCATCTGGTGTAACTGCATCTATGTATTCGTATTTAAAACCAGAGAAGTGGCTCCAGGCATGTTCAAAATCTATACGGCGTTGAGGTTTTTTAATGTCATGTATTACGTAAATAGTATCTGCTCCAAAGTTTTGAAGATTAAATTTAACCTCTTTTATCTTACTCCCTAGTGTATTTTTAGTTAGTTTCATATTACTATTAATTCTTTTAATAAACTATAGTTGAATTTTTTAATGTGGTAATTGTCTATTTCCTTTAATGTGCCCATTACATTAGTAAACTCTTCTGAGTTGATCATTTCTTTATGTGTGGTGTATTGTTTGATTCCGTCAAGGTCAAAGTACTTTACATTTCCATCATTGTCGATTGCACAATTATATACGTTAAATATATCAGTTAATAGTATGTTGTTTTTAAATGCTACGGTAAAATGTCTTAGTAGCTTTACATATAAATCTAAATCTACAACCCATTTCCAATCTCCCCATATAGGATGAAGTTTATATTTTTCAGAGATTACATCACCCATTGGATATTTTTCTTGTATAGCATATAAGACTCCTTTATATACACCAGCATGGAAGAGTTTTGGAGTTATTCCATTTTCGTATAGAAATTTATCTGTTTTATAAATTGTTAATAGGAGCTCTTTAGAAGCCACAGGTACTGTATGTTTAAATATGTTCTTATCTAAACTTGCTTTGCATGGATATATAAATTTTAATAAGTTATCTTCAAAATAGAATACTTTGTGGGTATATCTAAAATCAGTTGCTGTTTCAATTGCATTCGTATATCTATTTTCTATAATGGACTGACAGCTTTTATCAAGTTTATATCTACTATCATACTGCTTTAGTTCTTCATCAATCTCTTTTTCTATAGAAGGCCAATCTTTATATCCTAGTTCAAATCTATTTCTTTCTGGTGTATGATATTTATGTATTTTTATATCATTTGTAAAACAATCGAAACCTGCACCTAAATCAGTATAATATTGTTTACCTATTGCATCCCCTAATTCTTTTCCAATTCCATTAACCCAATCTCCTACCTTTCCTTTTCTAAAGTCATTATCTGTATAAATAACATCTTTGCTTTTCTCAGAAATAGATTTTAATCTAACATCTACAACTGGTAAGCTAGTATTTATTGGCTGCTCTAAAAATTTTCCAATCTTATATACTGATGCTTCATATTCATTAATTACTTCTTTAAAAGATATTAACTCTATATCGAGACCTAAAAGCTCTTTGCTCATATATACAGAGAACCAATTCTTATAGTACTGTATTAATAGTTCAGATAAGTTGTCATATTGTTGGTCAATTAATTCATAACCATCCATATCGTAGTTATCGTAGAAGTCTGTGAAGGAGCTGTAATTGTCTTTATATCTTGGTCTATGGTAGCATGAATTTATTATGTCTCTAATATCTCTATAGATAATAATAATTTTAGATTCTGAGAAGAATCTATCAAGTTGGGTGTTAGTTTCTTTGCTGTGTTTATATTTTAAATAATCTTTATAGTCATGTGCATGAGTCCAAGTAACCTTTGGATGATTGACATAAGGCTGTTTATAAGAGTAACTACCCTCGTTCATAGCTGTTTCAAACTCACTAAAATTTTCAGGAGTAAACCCAGTGTAGTCAATATAGTTGTAGTTGATGCTTTCGTACCCGAAATTATTTACTACTAAATCTGTAAGTAAATGTGTTCCGCTTCTTCTAGCAGAGACTACTATAACATTTTTTTTAGAATCCATTTATATTTTTTGTTCTATTATACAGTCCCTTATCTGGATAGGTAAAGCAGCAGTCATTAATTAGTCTCACACCGTTTCGTTTTAACATATCTTTATAGTTGTCTGTTGCTTCGAAATAAGAAGAACTACCACTGTGCCAGTCATATCTAAGGTGCTGTAACCCTTGTTTTCCATACCCGTATTCGTCGTAGAACCATTGGTAGTCTTCAGAATGTTTATCTAATATTTCTTTATCAAAAAATTGTGCGAAATCTCCTACATTCTTATATATTGAACGTTTATACTTTTTAGCATCGTCAATACCTAAAGGGGCAACTCCTAGTACATTAGAAGCGTGTTCTAAAAAAGCTTCTTGATTATGTACTGCATCTTCGTATCTTAATACGGCACAATTATCTCCAAAGACCTCTCTGTAGTGGCTGATTAAGTTTAATTGTTTTTGAGCTATTTCGTTTAAAAACTTAACAGATTTAAAAGTATCAAAAAATACATTTTCATAATCTATATCATGCAGATGTATTCGGTTATCGAAGTATATTAAATTCATTGCTATTTCTCTAGGATCTGTAATTATTACAAATACTTTAGTTTTAGCTTTCTCGATGAAAGGTTTAGTAATATTTTCTCCTAAAGTAGTATGAGTTTTTGCCCAGAGGTCTTGAGAGACTACTTCAGGAAAATTCTCTCTTAATACTTCTTTACCAAATTCTGATCCGGACAGTCGCCAACTTACTATAAGGTATTTATTATTCTCGATAGGTTTTTGCATCCATGTATAGATATCATCCTGCAGGTATCCTGGTCTTATTTCAACAAAGTTCTCTTTCCTCGGTACAGCTTCTATATGTCTCTGTGATTGAGGAGTTAGTACTTGAGGAAAATATTTTTCTACATAAGCTCGTTCCGGACTGTTTGGTTTAGTAACCTCAGCAAATTTTTTAATTACGGGAGTAGCTTCATCTAAAGATGTTTGGATAGTAGAGAATAAAGTATCGGCTACTATTGGATAAGGTATATACTCCTGTAACCAGGGGTAAGTGGCTAGATTCATCCATATATCGTTTGGCGATAGCTCTCTATATTTAACATCATTACATAGTATTTTAGCTGCTTGTGGTTTAATAGCATAAGCATGGTGACCTAAGAAATGATGCTGTATGGTTGACTGTAGTCCTTCTATTGGCTCCTTATATGTCATTTCATACGGTCTTATGTAGCTGGGTCTACCGAAATTAACACACATATCAAAATCTATATCTGGTATGTTATCTACAAATATTGCATCATGTTCTAAAATTAAAATAGGCTCTCCTAGCTCAATACATTTTTGCCAGAGAAGATAGTGTGAAGCAAAGCATGCTCCAACATTGTCTGGTCTTGCATAATTATCAAAGTTATTGTCATAGGGTAGAATCTCTTCCCATAGGTCAGGGGTTATAGCTTCAAATGTTTCAATTGACTCTCTATAACCTACATCTACTGCTGATTGTCTTGCTCTTTTTGCTGATTCAACTGAGTTATTATTCTGTAATAGTGTGATTATAAATGTCTTCAATAGATGTGTATCTTTTAAATTTATACATTAAATATACGAAAAATACTTTATGGAGGCAAGTTATTCACTATTTAAAATCTTTTCTATAAAATTTACCTAAGACGTTATCATTAATATATACGTCTTGAGTCTCTAGTGCTTCTCTAATAAACAGATGTTTACACTCGAAATAAGTAAGAAGCTTTTTTGTAGGAACAAATTGTAGGATTGTTCTAGTAAAGTCTCTTACGTCACCTTCTTTAACTAATTTTAATATGTCCTTATGAGATCCGTAATAATCTTTCCAATCGGATTCAGTAATTATCTTTTGCTTAGCAGGAGTTCTACCTCCTATCCCTTTTTCTTTTCTTTCTAATCTTAATGCTTCTAATGCTCTTTTTCCTAATCTTTTATTACGTTCAAAGAAAAGTACTTTCTTTCCAATGTATTTAATACCTGAGGGAATGTGTTTTGTTTCATAGATGAACCCGAACGTACCCTCTGGCATGTCCGAAATATCTGTGACCATTCTCCCTTGGTGTAACCAATTCGGTAATGTCATTTCCATATTTTTGATTTTTGTCTAGCGCTGGTTAGATTTTAACGCATCGATTTGTAACTGTTGATCTTTGATCGCCTCAATTAATAACGCGACAATTTTTTCGTAACTAACAGCTTTGTAGCCGTCTTCTCTAGTCACAACTAATTCTGGTAGAACTTCTTCTACCTCTTGAGCTATTACCCCAATGTCGTGACCTTCATGTTCTGATTTATCATTCCAATCAAAACTATATCCTCCAAGAGCTTTTACTTTATCTACTGCCCAAGGAATTGGTGATATATTATCCTTTAATCTTTTATCTGAGGAGTGGTATGCTGTAACATCTCCGGTTACTAATAAGTTACCGTTTATGGTTGTTCCTCCTCCTATTATAGTTGTTCCGTTTGCTTTTACTTGAAAAGCTAATTTATCGTATGTACTGTTTGAATAGAAGTCTCCATCTCCAGATAGAATACTAAATGTATCATCAGTAGCATTTCCTCTAATACCTAAAACTAAATGACCTAGTTCTTTTCCTTGTATTAATGTACCGTTAGTAGTACCTCCTGTAAGTCCGGTTACATCTGTTTTAGCTGAGGTGTAATCAGATATTTGAGATCCACCTATTATTAAGTTAGTTCCGTCAAATGTTAAATTACCTTCTCCATTTAATGTACTGTTTCCATTAGCAGTTAATACTCTATTGTCTACATCGTTTCCTATTGTTATAGTACCAGCAGTTAGTGCTGCTAAGGATGAAGATACAGATGTAAATCCATTTAATGTTAAATCAGTAAATGTTGGTGAATCAGAAGAGTCTAATCCTAAATCTATAGTAGTAGCTGCTGCATTGCTGGTTAGTTTAGCTGTACCTTGACTAGGTGAACTAAAGACTGATGAGCTTATGATACCGGCTGGTTTATTAGTAATGTCCGGGTAAGATGTTGATACGTTACCTAGGTCGGTTGTTAGAGAGGCAAGTGATGACGATACAGAGGTGAAACCTGTTATATTAACATCTGTTGACTTAACAATACTAGTAGCATCAATACTACCTGTAAATATGTGCTTATCAGTATTTGAATCTCCAAAGATATTAGAACCTGAGTTGAATAGTATTGAAGAAGAAATATACGTAGTATTGATTTCTTGTGCATTTATATTACCTGTTACTGTTAAGTCTCCTACTAGAGTATCTGTTGTATTTAGTAGGTAGTTGGCTGTTACTGTATTTGTAAGAGCAGTAATTCTTCTATCTCTTTCATCTGATGCTGAGCTAGATAGTGCTGTAACGTTATTGTTGACTGCAGTATCCCCATTGCTAATTCTAAGTGCTAAAGAGGATGATAGAGCAGTTACGTCTGTAGATATAGATCCACTTGTTGTTGTAAGTGCTGATGCTGCTGAGCTAGATAGTGCTGTAATTTCTGTGTCTAAGGCTGAGGCAATAGATGCAGAGTATGCTATTGTTGTTGTAAGATTAGATGCTAATGATCCTGATATACTTCCCCAAGTATCAATCGTTGCATCTGATCCTGTAATACTTCCTACTACAACTAGGCTTCCTGTAAAGCTATGCTTATCATCTGCTGAGTTTCCAAACTTGGTAGAGCCAGAGTCAAATACTACTGATGCGTTATTAAATTCTGTTCTTAGTTCTTGTGCTGTTAATACTCCTGTAACAACTAAGTTACCGTCTACTGTAGCATCCCCTAAGTTAGTAAATGAACCTGTATTCTTTAAATGAGAGGTTCTGAAATCGTATTTGAAATCAGCTGAAGAAGAAAATGATACTTCTGAACCTGATATTTCGTTACCTTTTTTAAACTGTATATGGTAATCGAATCCATTAGGAGCAGGCATAGGTAGAACATACTCGTTGTTCAAAGCTGCTGAGGTAAACAATGATAAGTCTGTACCTTCTACTGATGCAGATACAAATGCTTCTCTAAAGTTATTATCTAGCTCTGTATGAGTTAGTGCAGATCCTTTCTGTGCTCTAAATATTAATCCCATTATTTTTCTAATTTGTTTATTCTATACTGTAAGCCTTTAATAAGATCATTTTGCTCTTGTATAGCACCTACTAGCAAAGGAACAACCTTACTGTAGTCTACAGAAAGATAAGATTTTTTATCTTCAACGACAACTTCTGGAAGTACTTTTTGTACTTGTTGTGCTATAAATCCAACTTCTCTATCTTCTTTGCCTATCCAATTAAAGTATACTCCTTGTATTTGTTTAAGTTTATTTAACGGATTATCTATAGCATAAATATTTTCCTTTAGTCTTTCATCTGAATTAGAAAGTAGGGCTCCTGAAGCTCTAATGCTTCCTGAAACTTCTAAAGCATGTGTTAAGTCTGCTACTGTGGTATTAATCCCTACACTAGATCCACTATGAATAAATGCTGATGATCCAGACGCTCCTCCATTCTCATTATACTGTACACTGTAGATAGGTCCTTGAACTTGTCCTGCAGTTAATGGTACAATATGTGATGATTGATTGATTGGAACGTTTTGGCTTCCTGTATAATGTAAATACAGGTTAGTGCCAGATAACGAGCTTGAATAGAAATAGCTACCTAAGTTGGTATCCATCTCTGCGTATGTTAACGCTTGTGTTTTATTTGCTCTAAATTTTATAGCCATTTTATATATCTATTTTTACTACAAATGTCATATCTGTGTTTTGAGTCTTTTGAATTGGATGATTAGTCTTAGCTACTGCTATTAATTCATTAGAGTCATTATACATTCCGACTGTTGTTATATACGGTGTAAAATTACTTCCACTTATATTATCAGCTTTTTGACCAAATGATCCTGTTAATGCTGATTGGTTGTAGGTATGATTCAGTTCAGAATCTTTAACCTTACAATGTACATTATATGTATAAATAGGTTGATTTGATTTCCATCGCAACTTATGTCTAGAATAAGTGCTTAGATATCTTGCAACGTCTTTATCTGTTATTATAGCTAAGCCGTGATTGTATATAATATCACCAATAACCTTAGCTGGTTGTGTATAGCTTCTGTCGGATCCAGAATAAATTAACGAACCGTTTCCATCGTCAATTATCTCTACTCTTTGCTGTCCTTTATCTAAATCTATATATTCACCTGATGATTCGTCTATGTATCCTTTTTCATCTGTTATATAGTCTCCTGTATCAATAGGGTTAGCTCCGTATTGGTAGCCAGCTTTTTCTGTATATAAATCTTCCCCAGACATTCTATCTTGAGAGTAGCCGTCTACTATGTAATTATCTACCGCTTCTACTTGTGGTACATATACAAATGTATGAGGTTCTATATGTGTACCTACTACATCCCTAGGAATAGATAATACTCCTACTTCTGATTTAATATCTCTTGCACCACTTATTGTTAAACTAGTTTGCAACGCTAGATTTCTAGATCCTGATGTCAGTCCGTTACCAATTCCATCTGCATAGTACATATTGTTTATACTATCAAATACAATTTTTTCATATTGATTATTTCTATAATCTAATGGGTAAGGGTATCCGGGTGTGGATCCAGAGAAACCTCTTAAGGTCTCTATCTTATAATTGACTAATGCACTTCCACTTGCTACCCATTGCTTTTTAGCAGAGTAGTCAGATACATATACATCTTGTCTGTTTAACTTTTTGTAAGCGCTCATTCATTAATAGTCTAACTTAATTCGTACTAACGCCTCTTTTGTAAAATCTTTAATTAGTGGTCTAGATAGTTTAGCTGTAGCTAATAAGTCATTATTGTCGTTGTATAATCCTACAGTCGTAATATATGACTGTGGTGAATTAACCATTACGTTGTGCCTTAGTTCTCCTGATCCAGTAATTAATGAAGGATTTGTTGAGTAATTAAATTCAGAGTTTCTAGCCCTTACGAATATAAAGTTTGAAGAGATAGTTTCTTCTGATTGAATTCTAAATTTAGAACCTCTTTTAAGAAGGTCAAATCCTCTGTTAAGATTTGTTGCACTTCCTGAGTGGGTCAACTGATTTGCTGTTTGATTTGAGTTAAAGTTAACTCCTCCTTGAGCTATTGGTGCATCTAAGGCTGCTACATTTATTAATGCAATACCTAAATCCGGTAATAATTTACCGTATGAACCATTATTAGAAGTATACCCGTTAGCGTTAAGACTAGTGTGTACATTTCCTAATGAACCAGAAACTAGTTCGTATACTCTTCCTGCGTCGGTAAAGGTTACTGTACTGCTAACTAAACTATTGTCTGTAAGTGTACGAGAGGTTATTGAGGAACCTGCTCCTGTAGATAATTTACTCCCTGAGTGAGCTACAACTAAGTCTAAAGTACCTGGAAGTAGTTTTTCTTTATATCTAGCTCTATCTATTGAAATTGCATAGAATGAATCAGATGCTACTCCTCCAAAAACAAAGTTTTTTTCTTCGTCTCCAAGTATTAAACTTCTATACTGACCGTATATTGTTGATGTTGGTGACTTAACTGTTACGTTTGGATTGTATCGTATACTACCTTTACCTTCTTTGTTACCGTAAGATAAAGAGAATTGGGTTCTTGATGAAGGATGCCCTGAGCCTGTTTGATAAATGTTGTAGTAGAAATCTCCTGTTGCACCACCTACTTGTACTGAGGAGGTAAAGAAAGAGTTTAGTGTAGTTTTGTTCCCTGACCAACATGGAGTTGATATGGACTCTGCACTTACTACTACGTCTTCTTGGTCGAATCTTTTAAATGACATAATTAATTAGATTTAGTAATAGTTACAGGAATAGTTAATCTTGCTCCGGAGTCTCTACCTATTACTGTTAAAGTAGTCTGTAGAATAATAGTTGATCCGAATAAAGTGTTTACAGTTGTAGCAGTTAAGTTTACTGTAGTTCCAATTACACCTTTAGATACGTTAGTACCAATTGTTGTAGTTGTGTTAAGTGCTTCTGCTTCTTCTGTATTGATCCCTACTCCTCCAAAGGTATTTAAAACTCTAATATCTGCTATAGTAGCAGTGTATCCTGAAGCTTCAAACGTTGATGTTGCTCCACCGAAGTTTAATGTTTGAGGAGTAATTGCTAGAGAAGCCCCTTGTTTTAAACTAATAGAAGAGAATCCAATATCCAATACTGGAAGTTTAGATGTACCTCTAGGTAGTGTTGTAAGTTTGTATTTCATTACTTGAGTTTCATCAGGAAAGGCCTCTAATAGGGGCATATTCTCTATTGCTTCTCCGTATAATGCAGAACCAGAG
>Ga0307993_1000059_pt1 | contig 32883 bp, 38 predicted proteins | sample EllFjometagen260_FD_203163 | JGI IMG/M metagenome (GOLD analysis project Ga0307993, IMG submission 203163) | Marine microbial communities from Ellis Fjord, Antarctic Ocean - #260 | ecosystem: Environmental > Aquatic > Marine > Unclassified | place: Southern Ocean | collected 2014-11-02 | reverse complement strand
CATCAGGCATAAATTTTCCTTTCAAGCACAGCTTGAGGTTACAGTTTAAGTGAAGGAACATCCTTCGTTTTTAGTAGCTATTACAAGTCACAGACTTTATAAAAGTTATGGTCCAATTCCATACCAGTCTTCACCTTCTTTAATAGGTGCTAGTATTTCCTTTCGAGTAATTTTGTTTGGTGGATCTATCAACCCTTGCTTCTTAGCAAGTGCTATTAGCTCCCTGTATTTTTCCCAAGACATTCCTTGCTTTCGCATTTCCTTGAGTGTCTTGCGTATAGTGTCTCCTCCGAGAGCATCTGCATAGATGGTTCTCAAGGCTTGTTTTGCGTCTTCAGCATGTCCTATGTTTGTGAAAAAAGCATCGTGAATGGTACCAGTACCGATATTCTTTTTCCTACCCCATAGGTGAAACTGTCGAACTAACACGGCATCATTACTATGATTACCGTTTACACCTAACCCAATCGAAGCGTCTTGAATAGAAGACTTGCCTAAAAGCTTACCGTCTTCTGCTGCCGATTCGTAGATGTTTGCTACTTTACGACCCGAAACTGGGTCAGTAAATTCTATCCGTTCCTGAATTTTAGGACGGTATCTTTGTGTCATAATTTTTCCATCAAAAGTAACCCAAGGTATGTCCACTTTTTTAGTGTCTGTTACATACGCTTTAGCTGCTGTTTTCCAAAAATTAATAAAGTTATCTGTTACAGGTGCTCGTTTTGCTAAGTTCTTAGACATAATCCTAGAAATTTCTGTAAAATCTTTTGGCCCAATAATCCCTTGTCTAGCGTTCATTATTTTATTAACAAAAGTTTCGGTGTCAGGGTGAATATCTATCGCTTGTTTTAAAAGTTCTCTTCCAACAGGAGTGTTTTTATTTACTAGTTCTAGTAGTTCAGATCTAAAGGCTTTTAAATCGTCTACACTTGCAGCTGCTCCAAGCCTGTCAGCAACTTTTATTTTACCATCTATTATTCTAAGTTGCTCGCCAAGAGTTTCTTTTGTAATACTAGCGTAGCCTTTATTATCTAAAATTTTTGCCATTTTACCAGCAACGTTTGCTGTCTTAGTTGCTTCTCCCGCTCCATAGAAAGATACCATGTTTTGAGATTTAGCGCCCTTAGCTAATTCTTCCCAAGTTAACCCTGCATTTCTTAACGCAGGAATCTTTAAGAAGTCTGGATCATTAATTGTGTCCATAGCAATAATATCATATAATCGATTTTTCTGAGGGGTAGCTAAAACATTGCTAACCATAGAAATTTGGCGATCACCAGTAGAAAGACCAATAATTTGTGCTCCGCTTGATGAAGCATCGTTTTCAATCATTAGCCTTGTTTTGTACTTTGCAAGTTTAGATACAGTAAAGTCGCCACCTGTAGCATCGTGTATACGTTTGTATTCTAAAGCCATTCTAGCCATTTTAGGAACTTCTGGACCTTCTAAACCTTGTATAAGAGGATGTTCTAAGAACTGCCGCATACGCCTGTCACGTTGCGTTGTTGACTGAAGTATTCCTCCAAGATCTCGCAAAGCCCGTTCATTTCTGCCGAAGATTGCAATTCTACCTGCTTGAGTTAACGCTTCGGTCCCTGGACCTATCATAGCACCAAGTTGAATACGTAGCTCACGCATAGCTATCGGAGTCATGCGGACAGTTTGCCCTGCATTAAGAAAGGGTCTAACAAGCTCTCCCCCCGTAGGTGTTAAGTAACCACGGTGATATACTCGACCACGCGAGTCGATAAACACTTGAGTCTTAAAAGATTTTCCACGTTGTCTATGCCACTTTGCAGTGGTCATTAAACCGTAGCCTTGTTCACCACGATTTAAAATCTCATGGCGCAGCTCATTGATAGAATCGTAGTATTTGCTCTTCCCTCTTGGATCCCGAAAACGCACAATGTCATCCATAAAGTCAAAAAACTCGCCATCGACTTGGTACTCCGTGTTAGATACGTGGTTCATCATTTTAGCCATGTCACGGTCAATTTGTTTGGGATCATAGTCGGCAAACTTGTCTGCTGAAATAATAGGAACTCCTGTGTCGTTGCCTCTAGCATCAGAAAAAGTTTTCTTGCCAGCCTTAACGTAAAGCCTGTCTCTATCGTTAACAACACCAAGTCGCCTTGCTATAACAGTTCTACGCTCTGCTTCCTGAAGTAGGATAAGCTTTTTATCTACTACAGTAACTTCCCTAGAAATAGTATCTGACCAACCACCTGTTGCGCGACCTGTCTCTACATCCATAACACCTCTCCGAGTTTTACCCCTGAACTGTACTTTTATGTATCCACTTTTAGCCATAAAGTCTAGTATACGAGAACCATCTTTATGATGAGATTTAAGAGTCCTCTTTAATGGCAACACTGTGCCAAAATCATCAGTAAACTTTTTACCAATGTTAATAGCTAGAGTGTCATAGTCTGTAGACTGCCCTGAAGAGATTAGCTTAGCAATTTTAGTTATACTTCTTAGAGCCTTGTCATCCATAACTTTCGAAGACGGTATTTTCTTTCGATTAATAAACTCAAGATCTACAATACCACGATAACTTTCTTTTACAGAAGAAACATTTTTAGTCCACCAACTATCTGAAGGCTCTTTGTCAAATTTCTTTTTAAAGTCCTTGTATCGTTTCCTTAAGGGGATTACTTTATTTAGAAGATTTTCTTTAAATTCTTTCTTACTAGGATACTTAGTATACAGACTTTGAAAGTACACCCGCATGGGTGCTCTGCCTGTAAAGTAAAGTTTTCTTGAAAGCTTCTTTCCTTCAGTAGATCTCCATTTGTCTATGTAGCGCTGATCTTTTAGAAGGTTTTTATTTAATTCATCTAAAGTATAGTACTTGCCCATTATTTGAACTTGAGGTTTATCTTTAGAAAGATAACTAACAAACATTTCTGAGCGTTGTCTAGACCTGACGTCTAAAAGCCGTGAAACGTTTTGTACAGCAAAGCGGTTTTCTGCTCTCATAACAGAAGCAAAATCACCCCAAGGAGTTTTGTCCTTAGCGTAACGCTGAAACACTACTCTTAGATTTTCAATAATAACTGTTTGTTGGTTTAGAGATATTTTGTCATTCAAGGAAGAGGCTATATTTTCTATAAAATCTTTTTGCTGGATTGTAAGATCTTTTGCATTACGCATAAAGTCAATACGCTCTTGATAAAGATTAAAGTCAGGATCATAAATGTTATTGTTCTTAATTTCACCCGTTAAGGGGTCTGACGAGAAGTTTCTTTCATCAAATTGATTTCCAACCCTTCGCCTAGAAGCTGCTTTACCCTGTAAGCTAGTACCCTTATAGTCAGTAAGAGACATAGTTTTGTTAAAGTCATCTGAGTCTAACAAAAGCATATTTCTTAAGTCGTCTCTGTATTTTGGGTTGTTAAGTAAAGAGTTAGGAGTCTTTGAGTCTACAGACACTCCTTCGGATTTTATTTTCTGCCGAGGTTTAAACACTGTAGTAGCTGCTGTTGCCCTAGCTCTTAAGGCTTGTATGCTTAACGCTTTCCCCTTGGGTGTTACAAACTCATTAGCTTTAAGCTTACCTTGTCGAAAAAGATTAGCAGCATCTTCAGAACCTAACATTTTAGTTTGAATATCCATCGACTGAGTTTTCAACCATGTTCCAAAGTCTTTAGTTTGAGGTGGCAACCCATTTAACTTTTGGGGGTCTTTCGTTTTAAGCGCAGTAATTCCAAGGCGCGGCGACGATACTTTAAGCAGTTCTTCCTTAGATTTAAGAACTGGGACCATAGATGATCGACAATTCCAGTGAAGGGGAGGTTCATAGCTTCTGTCTCCTACGTCATAAATTTTTCCATTGTGATGGGTACAAATAGGGCTTGTCTTAGCGTCTAAGATTGCCGTAAACATGTAACCCTTAATTATATCTTTGTTTTGTTCTGCTACTCTGTGAACAGCTGCAGACTGTGTAGAAGTAATAGCGGTACGAGTTAGAGTCTTTGCTTGGTGTTCTGTTAGCTTTGTAGTTTTCATTACATCAGCAATAATAGCTTTTTTACTAGCACCTTTAGCAAGCCCTGCTTTTACTTTAGACTGTATACGCACTAACTCTCCCGCAGAGATATTAGAAACGTTTTTAGTAATACTTCGAGTACCTTTAATATTTGGTCCAGTAATTTCACCGAGGATTTCTTTAGCCCTTGGTCTTTGAACCTTGTAGAAGTCTTTTACTTCTCTGTACAGGTTGTTTGTAGAAAAGTCTAGTTGAGAGGTTGAGAACTCTTTTAAACTTGTGTTGTTATGCACAGCGAGTTCTTTGCCGAACCTGTTCATTTCTTTTTGTAGGTCGGCTCTAACATTTCCACTCAATAGAGTTTTTAAATTGTTTCTGTGTCTTTTTAAAATCCTGCGATTTTGAAGTTGTACACCTTCTTCATATAGCCGTACATCGCCCATGTGGTCAACAATACGGTCAAAAATTTTGTCATTAACGTTCATCTAGTCCACCATTGTAGAGTTAGAGAGGGTGTGTCTTACTATTAGACCATGCCCAAAGAAGACAGTTACCAACGCTGTAGGCTGGACCTTTCTTCTCTGGGTGATGGTTTAATCGAAGACGCTTGTACCACGCTATAAAGCCCTTATAACGTGTCATTTTCCTTTTTTATTTCCAGGTGATTTCTTTTTTATTTGAATATTTTCAAATTTAGAATCTTCTGATTCAGGCTTAGGCTTAGGTTTTTGCCACTTTTTTTTAAACCATTTAAACATTATTCCATTTCCATATTATCGTCTGGCGGCTGATTAGTAAGGGGGTCTGTCTGAATAGCTGCAATAGCTGCTTCATCATCGTAATCAGAAGGAATAAAGTCATTGTACTTAGCAACCGATACGAAAGTATCCCGTGGAATAAGACCTGACTGATACCATTCAGTAACCAAACGCATTGGCCCTTCACCACCAACAACTGGTGCAAAGTCTGCTGAGAGAGTAAACTCAACATCGTTGCCTGTGTACTGTGTGTTGTACTTCCAGTTAAGCATAAAAGAAATTACTTCCCGCATAATATGAGATACTTTGGCATTAAGAGTACCTAGCTGTGCTGTTTGAGAAGCGTTTCGGATTTCTAAAGCAATACCTGACTGTGCTGTTTCAGGAGAAAGCATTCGGATACCCATCTTAGCCATTTCTTCTACGGTCTTTGTAATAGCAGTATCCATGTCATTTAAGGCGCTTGTAGGTGTTTCAAGAACACTAACAGACTCGTCTTTACGTACCCGTAACCACGTACCTAGCCCTGCAGACACCAACTCTTCAAACTCTTCGTCTGTCATGTCAGAAGAGACAATAGGGGTATAGGTCGCAGCCCCGTATAGTAGGTGGTTCCTACGTGATACCTTGTTGTACAGAGAAACCTCACGATCAATAAGAGGCATGAGCACTGGTTCAACAGGTTCAATATGACCGTTGAGAGGCCAAGCAGGAATTCGTTTAAGACGCTCACCAAACATTTGAGGAGTTATTGTGTCGTACTTTTCAAATTGTGTTTCTGTACGGATATCTTTATAGTCTTGTGTTACTTCGCCGTTAAGAACTTTAAGTTCTGCGTAAGTATCTTTTTGGCGGTAGTAATCCATAACAAGATAGCCGCCTTCATCTAAGTAGTGATCACAGACAGTATCTACGTAGTTAGGATGCCAAGGGTTTTCTTCGTCAAACTCTTCAGTTAAGTACCTCAGTACTAGTCGAGTAAGAGTTCTTTGTCGAGTAATTGGATGAACATCTACTTGGTAGTTAATGACGTTTTCAGCCTTAATAATTACTGGATAAGGCGCAATCATGTTACGCTCTTCAGGGGTTAAAGCTTCTTGTTGTTCTTCGGTAAACTTCGGGTAATCAACTGACACCCAACAGCGCGAGGTCTGAAGTTCCTCCCATAGAGCGGAGTCAAGGAAATTAAAGAGAGAACGACCATCCAAAGTAAAATTTGTTTCAATCCAATCTAAAGCCTCTTCTGGAATTCCTTCGGGAAGGGTTAGTTGTGATTTTTTGCGTAACAAGGAACTAATTAATACTTTACAGTACTGCGCGGTTAACCCTGAGAGTTCTGCTTCAGCTTTGTAAAAATTGTACTGAGCTTGAGTCATAGAAGGAGAAAATGGCAACAAAAGATTAGAGTAGTCAGTTGCCAGAGTAGTGTCGTGCGCCTTTACATTAGCCTCCCCTTGAAGAATCGCTCTTGCTTTTTTCCATAAAGGAGTAAGAGAATGATAAGCATCACTAGGGTCTGCTACGGACTTCTTAACTGTTTTAGTAGTAGTAATTTTCTGTGCCATAGGGATTCCTTACCATTTAGCTTTGTTTGCCCAATAAGCAGCAGACATTTTTCCTGAGTTAAAAGGAGTACCCAGAATTAACTAGGTACCCCGAAAGAGGAACGGTCAGCTTGTAGGGATATCATAAGCTGTTCCTCAGTAAACTTATATCATAAGCGATCACTATTTTTGTGAATATTCTTTTTATAAGTCTGAAAGAAAACTTGCAAAGAAAACAAGGCCAATTATACCGCCTACCGCAGTGATTACTATTAGCCCAATGCCAACCCTAAACATTATTGTAGCTAATACTTTTTGCCTATGCGCTTCTGCAGCAACCCTCTTCTTTCTTGAAGTTGCTTGAAACTTTACCCAGTCATTCCACAATCCCGGTCGGCCTGACCATATCATAAATTCTTTAAGTTCTTCTTCATTTTTACGAATAGACTCTAATGCAAGAAACTCTTCCATGTCATTAACCGCATCGGGATCACTGAATAGGCTGTTTTTCTTCTTTTTGACTTTATCTTCTAATTCTGTTTTTGCGCCAACAAACGCTGCCATTTGACTTGCTACTCTTGTCAAGTCTCCTGTATTTTGTACAGTCTTTTTAATAATAGCAAAAGCAGCGTTGGCTGCAGCAAGTTCCACTAGCATGGTGGGCCTCTTTTACTTTCTACTCTAACATTTTGAGTGCTTGCTCAAGGGTTTCTTTATTTCGACGTGTCCAACCTTTTCCAAAAGTTTCAAAAGTCTTTAAACTTTCATAAAATTTTTGTCTTTGCTTGTTAATGCTTTTAATTACTTCTTTGGGTTCAGCAGCATTAACTGCCTTAAGAGTTTGAGGTCCAACACCACCGTCAACAGTAGCCTTGATACTTTTTTGCATTGCTTTTACTGGTCGCGACATTCCAGAGTTTACACCCCAGTCAAAAACAGCCCAATCAAGGCCGCTTGGGAGGTCATCACATTTAGCTTTGTCCCAGTAATTCTTTTTGTAAATTGGTGCAACATCTTCGTATGTCAGCGCCATCATTTGAGCCTTTGAGCTGCTCTTGCCAATATGTGAATCATATACGGCCTTAGTCACCCCTAAGTTTGTCATACCTCCGGGATCTTTGGGATGATTTACAAAACCCCCTTCGTGTGATAACAACATGTCTAAACAAACTTTAAAATTATCTTTCATTCTCTATCCTACTTTTTTCCAAAAAACTTACTTACCGAACGCATACCAATAGATGCACTCACTATACCACCTAAGGCAATCTGATACCACTGAGGCATTATCTCTAGTGAGGCAAACCCTGCTGCTACAATGTCATTCCCCCATTCACCACAAAAAGCTAGGATAAGCGGAATACTAAACAAGAGTGTAATCCATTCGTCTTTCCAGCTGTTTTCTGTAGCCCTCATAGCCTCAAGATCCCAATCAAGCTCTCCGGTAAGCTGCTTCTTTTTTATTTCAGCTTCGGTAAGTTTAATCTGAGTCTTTCCGTCAATAATGCTTGTAGCTAGACCTGTGAGGCTACCTATTAGTGCGCCTATCATGTTTCATGTCCTAACCATACAGCAAAAGCACCTGTCATAGCGCCCGTTACGGTTGCAGTTAAAGCGGTTGCTTGTGAGGTCATGGCTTCAGGAGGAAGATCCATAAACCAATAAAGCACTGTTACGTACATAAAAGTCATTGCCAACATCATTAGTCGTGGCAAGATCTTCCACTGAAGAAGTCTTTCCATAGTTACTGCCATAAGGTTTCCTTTTGTTTAAGTTAAAGATGCTCTATAAACGTCTAAAATTTCATTTTTTAATTGATGATCTTCCATCGCCATGCCACCTTCGATTGTAAGCTCTATTGTGTCTATAAGTTTTTTAAAAGTTGACAATTCTTGCCATATCGAAGCCCTTACTAAAACTATGTTACCGATAGGTTTAAACATTTTAGATGTTATTTCGCAATCATAATTAATTTCTTGTGTCATATTGTAAATTTCCCAAAATAAACTGTAAAATACGCGCCCCACTTGCTAAAAAAACTTTCAGAAGAAGTAACAAAAACATCTGCTGCTGGAGTACTCGAAGTATTGGTTCTGTTTTCACAAGTCCCAAAAGAAACTTCTTGTTGATCAGACTCCCAACCATTTGAAGAGTGAGTCCAGTCCGCATAAATTGAACCGCCCTGATTAGCTGTAGCCGCTTGATATCGAAGAGTAAGCGTTCTTGTAAACCACTGTTCTCCGTTAGCAGTAAAAGCTGTTTCGAGAAGAGTAGTTCCTGACAGGTTAACCGCGCCTGAGTAGGCAGTGCTAACTGTATTATTTGCTACTGTAACTACTTGAGGGGGTAGAGTAGTATTTATAACCCCATAGTCAGACTGAAAAGGTCTATCAGCGATTCCGTACTGAACAAGTTGACCGTTGTAATCACTCAGTCTTCTCAAACCGCCGTTTATAAGAACAAAGTCAGCGTCTACACCTACTTGATCAATCGCTGCAATAAACTTGACAGAGGTAGTCTCATGGGGGAGAGCAGCTCTAGACCAAGAAGTTCCCTCAACACTTACAGAGTTGTTAGGATGATACCCATTAAAATCTGTAAAGGGGCAGTTTACCAAAGTAGTTGTTCCAGAAGGTATGCCTGTAAAGTAAATATGACTATTAGGAATATTAAACTCATGCCCATAGGCAGTAGCATCACTTAACCCTACAGTGCCGTGTGATATAATATGTGGCATAGGGGTGTCAGTGTTAAAAATTACATCATTACTAGAATTTTTTATAACTAGGTTATTGTTGCTTAGCTCAAAACTCATATTTTTATCCCAACACTGTTTCCGCTACTTGCCCAGTTTGCTACAGTAGTACCTTGCGCCGAAGTTGAACCTCCAAAAGAGCCTTCGTAAAGAGGATTAGTTGGAAATACTGAAGATATCAGAGTAGTGTTATAAGGATTGGTGTCGGGAAAATGATAGACATAGTTAGTTCCCCCTGCCTGAGCGTTATTATGCCGATATCCCCACTGAGGGCTTGGCATAGTGGGGTTATAGATTACTTCCCCGCTTGGAGCAACAACCTTTAGTTTTCCTCTTTGAACATCTGCTGTTTTTGCCTTACTAAAGTAAAAGTCAGGGTTAGTGTCTTCTCGCCTTATATACTTTTTGTCTGTGTCTAATCTCCCTGCACCTGCTGTAAAGTTTGTGGAAGTTATTTTTAAGGTGTTATCCGCAGAAACATTACTATTGCTAACAATGTCAAACATATAAACAGTGTAGGTTTTGTTTACTGCGGGAAGAGAGTCTGAGTGAGTAACATAAGTTTCTCTGATTTTAATAGAGCTACCGTCATTGTAAGCCCCTACTGCTCTAACGCTTGCTCCTGAACTTTGAATAGGAAGCCCCTGCATAAGTTGATTGCTATTTTCTTGAACAATAAAAGGGGTGTCAAGAGTGCCTGAATGACTCATTAAAGTATATTCTTGAGTACCCTTCAATATAGCATAAGAAGCCCCTGAGTGTTTGCTCTGAGAAGCGGAAGCTGCAGTTCTAACAGGGTGAGAAACAATCTTTGTAGTTGCTGTTTGAGTGCTACCTAAGTAATTTAAATCAGAGTGAAAATAAAGAGAATTTAATTTTTGTGAAAAAGTAAGAGCATTTGAAGTCCCTACAGGATCATCTGCTGCAAGCTTATAATTATCAATATAACTTTCGTCTCCCTCATAAATAACACAACTAACTTTTTCAATAGACGCAGAAAGAACATCCCCTACGTTAACAGTAGTGTTCCAAATAATATACATGTCTGTTGGATTATATAACAACATAAAATAATGATATGCAGCGGGGTTGTCTGAAGAGCTTACTAATGTTTGTCCGTTTAATACTACTGTCCAAGCATCTTCGGGGAACACAGGAAGCGGCCCTACAAACTGGGTGTTAGATGCGGCAAGAGTGCCAGACGCTACTACCTTTGTTACAGGGCCAGACCAGAAAGTTTTAGACATGTTTGCTCCTAACGTAGTTGAGTATCCAGTGAGACCAGTCTTCTAGGTCTTCTATACAACTAATTCTCCCTGAGTAATGGTGTAAAAACTTACTATCACCGAGGTATATTCCGCAGTGATTTGGATTTTTATTTTCAAAAGAATACTTTCCAACCCCAAAGAAAATAGCATCTCCTTTTTGAGGATTAACTGTCATTTCCCAGTTATTATCTAGTTCTTCATTACCATTAAAACTTGTTGCGGACCATCCATTTTTGAGTTCTTGTAACTCAGCAGTCATCGGCGGCGGCGAAAAGTTGTAGTTAGCCTTGTAGTAATCTTGAGCAAGCTTATAACAGTCCCAAGATCTAGGGTTATAAGGTCTTCCCTCTAAAGGAGCTATACTCCTCCAAGATTCAGGGACTATTAAAGCATGTTTTCCACTAGGCCACTCCACATAAAAAACAGGGTTATCTACGTCTTCATCTTCGACTAAAGAAAGGTCTTCGCAAGTTTTTATACTTGCATAAGAGTTTTCAGAAGACTCAGAAAAGGATAGCTTTCCCTTTGTTACAGTAGAGTAATACACATTGTCTTTTGAAGTGTTCCTCCAAAAATCAGAGGCAGTCATTAGTAAAGATAATTCTGATACCATTATTTTCATTTGTTTATACCACTATTAATATTTCTTTATTTGTTAAATCTATTTTAAACTTACCGTCAGCACTTTCAAGCTTTCCTGCTGTTAAAGTTCCCATATTAGCAGTTACGGCAGAGAGGTTAGTTACATTGAGTTTATCCGAAGTAACTGTCCCAGCAACCATTAAGTCTCCATCAATAAAATCTGCTTGAGTAACCCAAGAAGAACCATTGTAAATATAAGCAATTGCAATATCTGTACACTTGATTATAAACCTATCTGAGTCTACTACCGTGAGAGAAGTTGCTGTTGTAAACGCTGCATTAAGTCTTGTCTGTTGTTGAAGACTTGCCCCTGAAGTATAATAACTAGAAGCGTTTGTTGTATCAATATATCTCCACCACCCTGGACCCCTTGTCCCAGCAGTGCCTAGTGGTACAAAGGTTAACCCATTTACTGGAAGGCTAGGGGAAGAAACCGAAGAGAAAAAATTCACATGGGTTTTTCCTATAGGGCTAAAAGACTGATTCCCTCCTGAAGTACTATCTGCATAAATAGGGAAAGTACTGTTTCCTGAAGTCCCGTCTGAGCCTACAAATTTATGGAAGGCTACTCCCGCTCTGAGGGGTAGAGTCGGTTGAGCACCCGTGTGAGAGTAGTACGCTACAAACTCTTGAGTAGAAAAAGTATAAGATTGAGTGTTAGTAGCCGCATTAGCGGTGTTTGCATAGATTATTTCAACAGTCCCATTAGTTAGTAACTGCAAGGTCTGCTGCAAAGTCACCCTGTTAGAAAGCCTATTATTTATAGACCGCGCTCTTACCGAAAAGATATAAGTTCCCGTTTTCATTCCAAGAATGTCAAACGTTGTATTCACTGTTGTGCCTACTTGTTGGTACTGATTATCATTTTCCGTAGAAAGTTTTGCTTCAACAACGTAATCCGTTGCAGAGATATCATCCGAGGCTGTCCAAGTTAACTTCCCTGCAGAGCTGCCATAAAGTTGATTTGAAGAAGATGAAAAAGAAAGTGATGTTACTGGAGCTACCGAAAAATCAATTTCAGGAATTATTGAGTAAGATACATCGTCTAGTACATTCCAAGCTAAAAACCCTGAATGAAAATGATAGCATTTAACTTTTACTGAAAAATCATCATTAATTCTAATTGATTCAACTTTAAAATGATATCCTGTTTCATTAGCTTGACCTCTGTTCTGAATTAAACCTGCAGCATCAGACTTAATATAAATAATGTCTCCTGGCTCTACTGTCATTGCTTTTCTAGTAAGTGTAATATCAACTGTAAAGATGCCTCTTGATTTTCTTACTTGCTGTTCAGCGTAAGCCTGTGCATGATATTTGTTGGTAATACCGTCTGGAGAAAAACTCTTAGTCAAAGGATTATTATTATCTTCAGCTAAAAAGGTAGCGTAAGGAGTGTTAGCCACTGATGATGTTGGCGGCCAAGTTATAGAATCCATATCAAAGTTTTCGGATTCATTAGGAAATTGAACGGTAGCTTGAGTGAATCTTTCTTGAGCAGTAGGCCATACAATAGTCACTTCTTCTCGAACAATATCGTCGTCTCCAAAAGAATGATTACTGTTAACTAATGCTGATACAGCGGCTTCATCTACAGGGTATTCTAAAGATAGCTTGTATTTGCCATCAGGTGTCCATACAAGACTTGTCATTCCCATAGTAGACAGAATTCTCTCAATGTTATCTCTAATAGTTTCGGAAGTGTCCAGAGTCATATTACATTCATAAAGACGAATAGTGTCCGTGTTAGGAGTGTTAATTTCAGTGTAAGTAGGAGTACCATTGTTAGCTACGGCTAAAGAATAAAGCTGAGAAGTATTTTCTGCAAAATATAAATAAGTTGAATTAGACAAATCAGTAGTTGAAAAGTCACTCTGAGAAAAGTCATTAACCCCTGGAAAGGCATCGTTATTTGAATAACTAAAAATAGGTTTAGTTCCGTTAACACTCCCTCCGAGAGTTGCATTAGTGAGTTTTACTGTATCACAAATAACTGCAGAGTTATAAAAAGAGACTAAGTCTACCTTATCAGCTGGAAGACCTCTGCCATAGTTAGTGTTTAGAAGGTAGTCTAACAAACAATAAGCAGGGTTATTTGAATATTCATAAGTAGTATTTAAAGTGTAATTCGAGCTATTAATTTTCCTTACTTTTTTACCCTTTAAAATATACTCAACTTCAGGGCTACCACTATACTGAGGGGTTTCTCTGTTAAGTTTAAAAAAAGAAGAAACCCAAGCTATGTCGGTAAAAGTATTAGTAGAAAGAAACCCCATACTACTAGAGGCGCTATCTCCTCCTCCAGAGTTATGTATATGGAATCTATGATTATATTTAGAGTTGCTGTTTTTCATTTCACTTGTTAGACCACGATAGTCAAGCCCATCTACTAAAACGTGTTGAACACCTTCAATTCCACCGTGACAGAGTGCTGTTTGAACTCCTAAAAATTCTTTTTTAGAACCGCTAACACTAGTGTCACTAAAGTCCTTTTCAAAAGCATTGTCATAATTTACTGGACTAGAAGCTGAATAGCCGTTTTTAACTTTGTGTCCTGTTTTTACTCCTGCAGCAAGTTGCTTACCGTATATAACAGGTAACGGGGCTGCTTCTGAAGTTACATTAAACTTTTGTCCACGAGCCTTATCAAGGGCAGCTTGACGCCGCCGCTCTGCTTCTCTCGCAAGTTTTTGTTGATATGCAGCCGAAGCAAGGGTGAGGCCAAGGCTAAGAATATTACCAATTCCAAAAGGCATTAAATTTTCCCCCATGAAATAGCAGTTTCATTATCATCGTAAATGTTGTCAAAAGAGGTGTCTGTAGAATTCTTTTGATCCATTCCATCTTTAGAAATCATAGTTAAGTTTATCTGATCTAAGTCAGCCATAGGAGAAGTCCCTTCTATTTTAGCAATCTTAGTATCCCAATTAACTGCTATTGTTGGGGAGTCAATAAATCCTGAGTAAAGAAAAACAATATCACTAACGCTATTACTATCAACGCCAAGCATAGGTTGTTCACTACTGTTCAACAAACCCAGACGAACCTTTATATTATTGCCAATTACGCCTTGTTTAAAAGTGTCAGAGAGACTGTTGGCAGCATCAGTTAGAGTAATAATGTAGGCTTCTCTATCAATTATAGAAGAGAATCTTGGAGAATCTATTTCGAAGACTCCCCCATCGCCAACCCAAGTTTGACTATTCCAGCTAATATCCCTGTTAAAGCTAGTATAATAATAAGTAACTCTGTTTGTGTTGTTTGCAGAAACTCTTTCTAAGTCAATTTCAATTAAGAAAAAATATGTAACAGACCCACTGTTTAGAGCAGTTGTAAAGTTAGTTGAAAAAGACCTAGCCATTATACCGCCTCAATTAAATTAATCTGGCCAATATTTGATAAAATTCCGTCTGTAAAAGTTATACCTTGTTGATTGCTAATATCTCTGTAGTAAGAGAATTGAACAAGATCTTTTAATACAATATTATCAGAGGTACTTAGAGTCTTCTTTAATCTTGGATAAATATCAATAGCTGAACCTGAGTTTGCAAAGTTTGCGTCTGAAGTTGTAACATAAAGTTTATCGCTATTAGTAAATTTTATAAAAGTACCTTTAGGCATTAACCCTGTTAACACTGCCGTACCTGCACCGATATACACTTGAGTTACCCCTGTGCTAGCAGCGACAGATATTGGCATAGTTATTTCATTTAAATTTGCGCCAACTTCTCCTGTTTTATAAAGAGTATCTTCGCCCGAAGAGTTGTAACGAGGTTTAGTTGAGCTAGTCAACTGCGGCATAATCATGGTATTTGCGCCTTCAATGTCCTTAAAGGAACTAACAAATAGATCTGCCTGATTACTATTTTCAGCAATAATGTCAAAGGATAACTCCCAACGTTGAGCACCTTGAGAGGCTCTCTGTGTTTTTAAAGAGATAGTAGTCATATCGAACATAGGTTCGTTTGATGTAATTGTGAAAGGAGCAAGGATTTGTGCTCCGTTATAGTAATAAGTTTTCATTGATTAGTTCCTTAATTAGATTTTTTCTGCTATAAACATCCTCACTAAGTCAGCAACTATGTCGCTTCTTACGATGTCTTCTACACCAAACTCAATCACAGGGAGGTTAATACCGTTAGACTGTATAAGCCTAGAGAACCTCATGAGATCTGCCCCAGCCTTAACGTCTGACTGCGCAGGATCACCCATAAGAATTAGTTTAGAATTTTCGCCGATGCGTGTACTTATGGCCTTTAGTTCATCCATGTTTAAATTTTGAGCCTCATCAACTAACACAAGAGCATTCTCGTAAGAACGCCCCCGTATAGTCTCAATGGGCTGAATCTCAATGTCATTTTTACTCATTAAATACTCATACTTGCCCGTACCAAAGGCTTTCTTAAGAACTTCCAACATAGGAAGTAACCAAGGAGTCATCTTCTCAGCGATAGTTCCTGGGAAGTGTCCTAGACTTTTACCTGTGGGTACGTTAGCGCGTGTAAGGACTATTTTGCGATAGCCCCCTTTCAGAAAGAGTTGTGCTACTGTTCCAGCACTACAGTAAGTTTTCCCAGTACCAGCGCAACCAATGGTCACTACAACTGGACTTTTCTTAATAGCTTGTATCAAGTAGTTTTGCTTCTCATTCTTAGGAAGAACATGAAATCTAGGTAATACGTGAACATTACCTTCATTCTTATCAGCATAACGGGACTTTTTCTTTTCTGATCTTCTTGACATAAAGAATCCTTTATTTGGTATTTCTAGGGAGACCTATCATTAGCGATCTCTATTTTTAGTAGTAGATTTGTTCTTTAGCCGGATCTACTGATTTGGGGATACAGTAAGCCCTTCTAGGGTCATTGTTAGGGTGAGATCCAAAAGACTTAATAAGTTGTTCTGCATAGTAGTTGCAGCTTTCAACTTTGCGAAAGTACATATCATCGCTTATAAGTTTTTTGTCCTCACCCGCTCCTATGTATAACATTAAAGCAAATACGTGGATCATTGTACGGGCTTTGTAGGCCAGTCTCCCCCGTTGCCTTCTATGTCGGCTGTTGCCAAGTTAGGCCAGTTAGCGTGAGCAGTAATGTTGCGTAGTGCCGTACGATAAGTAACCCAACTAGCATGAGTTGCAATGCTTGCTTCTAAAGCCTTAGTAACAACCCAGTCTGAGTCTGCTAAAAGAGTATCTCTTTTTGCTCTGTTACGAGCAGCCACTTCAGAATTAGCTGCAGTAACTACCGCCGCTTCTTCTTCGTCTGTCATGTCAGTAACTCTACGGGTATATACTTTACCAGCTGATAAGTAAGGTGTTACACTCTCGTTCTTTTGTGTAGCGCTGTCATACTCTTGGAAAACAATTACTTCAGCGCAGCTATTGGCCGCCAACCAATCACTGTCAGGTCCAGACCTTGGGAAGCTATTGTTAGGGAACAGAGACTTGTGATCTGCTATCTCGCCTACTGTTGAGCCATCTAATCGTGCTATTTTCATGTCTATCGTCCTTTGTCTAAGAATGGTTCTGTATCTGGAGTAAAGTTGCTGGTGTAACGAGCTATGCTGCTAACCCTAACTTCATCAAAGTACCCTTGAGCATGATTCTGATTTGAATACCTACCGCCAAGATGCAACCGTCCAGAATAAAGATCGGTACTGTCACTATATGACCCTACAGAGCTGCCCTGTTGGTAAAGTTTTGTAGTCCCACTACTACGAACTAATGCTAAGTGTGTCCAAGTATTTAGTGAAACTCCCGCACTAGCGGCAAACCTTTCGCCCCCACCGACAAAATATCTTAAACGCAAAGGGCTTCCGTCAAAATAAACATCTATATGGTGTGTATTACCTGAATGACGCATATCAAAAATATTATCGTATTGATTTATAGCCGTTAAATAAACCCAACCTTCTATTGTAAAATCTCCTATGCCAAACGCAAAAGAAGGGTTGACTGCTGTTCGCGCAAGGTCATTGCCGTCTAAGTATACACTACTATCTCCAAATTTCTTTTGTGTGGTACTTATGTTTGCACCATCTTCCAACGTCAAAACATTCTGTGCCGCACTATCAATCGCCTGACCATCTGCCATGTTTAGAAGTAGCTTGGTGTTAGTGATAGCTGTGAGAGGGGCTGTTGGAACTGTGTAACTTGTGCCAGAATATACAGCAGAGCCTTTAACCATTCGTGCATCAGAGATGTAACCTCCCCAGTAGGAGCCGCTATTCCCGCCTATGCCCAAAACACCTGTGCTATTATTAGCAGTTATATTCAGTGTGTCTGTACGCACTCTTGCACCATTAACATAAATAGAAAACACATTACCGGACGCTCTGGAAAATGCCACATGTGACCAAGCATTTAAAGGTAACCCCGTGTTGTCTGCTATTTTATCGTAAAACGATCCCCCTGACTTTATAATATATCGTAGAGTTCTACTTGAGTTATTTGAAAGCATCAAGGCCCAAGCGTGCGATCCGGTCCATTGGCCTATTATAATTGCTTGTGACGCTGGGTTTGTTGGATAAACCCACGCTTCTGCTGTAAATAAACCAGCTCCTACGTCAAAATCAGCACTGTCTGTGGCAGAAAGTTGATCCCCAGAGGCATCAAAGTAAGCACTCGCCCCGTTTACCGCAGGGTCATACACTTTTGAATTCAGGAATGGGCCGAATGATGTGACTTTTGGGTCACTTATTAGTGTTAAAACGTGACTAGATGTGGAGTCATCCAAGAAATTATTACTGCCCAAAACAAGCAGTTTAGTATTCGTAATAGCAGTCAAGGCAGAAGTTGGAGCGGTAAAACTAGAACCAGAGTAAACTGCCGTACCTTTTACGAGCCGTAAATTTGATATCCTACCCTTATAAAAGGAAGTTGCACTTGCATTACCAGCAGCGCCAATGCGAATTATGCTTGCTGAGTTATCAGCTGGTGCAGTAATAGAACCAGTGCTAATCTGTGCTCCATCCACATAGAGTGTTACGGTTGCACCAGAATTAGTAAACACGCCAGCTAGGTGATGCCAAGCACCGTCATTAACTGAGGCTCCTGCCTTGCCAACCTCGACAGTACCTATAAACATACCGAATTTATTAGCGCTTGATATAAACATCCCCCATCCAGGGTTTCCACCAGCCCCGCCGTTCCAACATGCAATTATATTTTGGTATCCATTGAAGGTAGTATTTACAAAACACTCCACCGTATAGCTGCCAGCGTCTACATTGAAGTCGGCATCTTGTGGCACAGTAAAACAATCACCACCATCAAAGTCCACAGACCAGTTGGTTCCATAAGGCCCGAAGCTACCTTGAGTTACATTACCAGCGGCAGTGATGGTGTGGTTACTTGCAGAGCCGTCATCAAACGCATTGTTCAGGCCATTGTTTGCACCGTCAAAGTGAGACAGAAAACTAACACGATTGAACTGATCATCTGAGGGACCACCCCCTGCTGATGCTGATGCCCCCATTAGGGTCTTATCAAAGGAATTAGCCAAGTGCCGCTCCCCCTAAGAAGCCATAATAGGTTGTACCAGCATCTCTGGTTAAAAACCCATAGGCGTTTACTTCAGAAGCTCCAGGTGCATCAGGAGCTGTAGCAGCTGCCCAGTCCACTGAACTAGGCCAAGTAATAGTTTTAGCACTACTTGGTTGAGTAATTACTAAGGTAAAGCTATAGGCAGTTCCGCTGGCGGGAGGGTTACTAAAAACAAACGTTGTGTTCTGATCTAGAGTTACCGAAAAAGAAGTTGCTACAGACAAGTCTAGTGTTACTGTTGCCCCTGCTGTTGCTGCAGAGTAGGTTTCTAAGTAAGACTTAGGTTTAATGCTATCATCCAACCCTGCTGTAGAAAGTAGAGCACCTACCGCAGCGTTATTTCTTGTTGCTGTCATTTACTTTGTCCTTAAGGTTGAGAAGGCCACACTATACTAGCGGGGAAACCCTCTTGGGCTGGAATATCTCTCAGAGCCGCTCTGTAAGTAGTCCAGTCACTTGTAATACGGTCTGCTAGTGCCATGCTATCAGAGGCGGCTAGTAGGTCGTCTCGTTGAGTTCTTGCCGATATAGCCAGCATAGGAGTCATGTCCGGTTGTGTTTCTTGAAAGTCAGGCCAGTCAGTTACAACGGCAGCGTCATCAAACACTGCGCCGTCGCCTGTAGTCCTGTTGTAAAATATTTTAGTCATTTGTTTATTCCTTTATGCATGATAGATTCTAATATTACCCTGTGCTCCTGGCCGTCCAGCGGGAGAGGATGTATTTCCCCAAGATGGGTGTGTTCCTCTAGCGGGACTTCCACCGCCTCCAGGGATAGTAGGGAGAGACCCTTGTTGGTTACTGCCCTGTCCAGAGCCACTGCCATTTCCGGGATTATCTCCTGCGCTTCCTCCATAAGTAGAATCTTGACCGTTCGGTCCGCCAGAGCTGTCCCAAGCCATTTGGCTGCCAGAGCCTCCTGAAAAGACAGTCTCATAGGCTGTAATATTACCAATGACTACGTCAGAGGGCAGGGCTGTATTAAAGCCGCTAGTATAAAGTGCAGGGTAAGTTATCGCGAAGTAGTTAGCTGTGTCAGTAGAACCTGCGCCACTAACACCAGATATATTGCTATGGCCAGTGTGTCCGGTTGAACCCCCAGCACTTACCGTACCAGAACTATAAACAACGCTGTTTATTGTGACAGTGGTTGCTCCACCATTAGCACCCCTTTGGGTAGTACCTCCACCACCACCATTACCACCTGCACCGATTACATACGCCGAGCCATGTAGTTGGCTTGCTTTGCATTGAACCATAAAGGCATAACCACCCCTACCGCCGTAAGCGGGTGTGTTGTTAACTCCAGCATCACTAGAAGTTCCACCACCTTGGCCACCACCAACACCGTAAAGCCAAACAATAGCATTATCAGACAGACCTGCAGGTTTAGACCATGTGCCACTAGAAGTATAAGTAGCGGTGGGACTAGCCCAATTAGGAGCAGGGTCGCCCACTGCTGTTGACGCAGCACTAAGTAGAGTTTTTACCTCATCTGCAGTCACCCCTGAACCGAGCGTGGGGTTTCCACTAGCATCGATATTCAAAGCTGCTTCAGGACTATCGCCCCAAACATAAGCACTTGCTCCGGCGTTAATTTTAAGGATTTGACCCGCCGAGCCTATGCTTGTAGGTACATCTGCTGCAAACTCAGCAAAGTCTCTTGCTTTAGTTGTCATTATCTATTCCTTTGTTATACATGGTAGACTCTTAGGTTACCCGCACCGCCAGCGCCAGCTTGACCATTGGATGAGTGGCCACCGCCACCGCCTCCAGGAACCGAGCCAGTACCATTTGGGTGAGCACCGCCAACACCTGCGTACAAGCTGCCTCCAGGCACAGAGACCAACGGGTTGCCACCATATTGAATTTTACCGCCACCGCCTCCACCACCAAATATTCCGTTAATGCCAGCGCCAGTATTCACACCCGCATTGGTCCACTCGTAATGCCCCCAATAACCAGTCACCGCACCTGACCAACCTGTTGGCTCGGAGTTTGCGGCAAAAATAAAGTCGTAAGGGGTTTTCGTGCGACCAGAAGCCAAAGTGGTAGATTGAGTCACTATGCCGTCGGGCGCACTAACCATAATTTTATTTGGGAGGTCTGTGGCATGAGTGTCAGCCCAGCCACCAACAAGGGTATTGTAAGCAAAACTGCCGTTTGCAGAAGATGTGGTTATACTTGAAAGGCTACCAGCAGTACCATTACCACCAGAGCCACCAGCACCGCCAGCACCAATAACATAAGCTGCTCCGTTGAAATGACCAGCTGTGCCATAAACTAAGACCGCACCGCCGCCTTTACCACCGCTGCTCGTTGAAGGATAGGATGCACTATTACCACCGTAACCACCACCGCACAGATACATCCAAACAAAGTCAGTATCAGCTAAAGAGCCTTTGCTCCAAGTGCCTGATGATGTGTAAGTGTTGGTAGGGGAAGCGAGGTTTGGAAACACGACAGCTGGTGTGCCTGATGCAATGGTACCCCATTCGTAAGCACTATCACCAGCATTACGCTGGAGTACTTGTCCTGCACTTGCTCCAGTAGGTAGACCATCGCCCCATTCGTAGGCGCTATTACCAGCATTACGCTGAAGTACTTGTCCAGCAGCAGCGCCAGTGGGATATGCAAACGCATCGCCCCAGCCAAATGCTGTTGCTCCTGAGTTTACAGTAAGAACTTTCCCTGCGCTTCCTAAAGAAGCAGGTAAGTCACTAGTAAACTCAGCTGTAGTTACTGCTTTACTCATTCTATTAATTCCCACTCTTGTGTTTCTTCTTTCCAAGAGTAGTTATTACCATCAGTAGGATAAGAAACAGGTGATTGCCAAAAACAAGTGTTTTCGTCTAGTGTCCAACTAGCATAAGGTTTTGGAGAAATAAAAGCATCCCTTTCTGCGTCATACGTCATACCAACCCCTGCATAGTTCTTTCTTAAGGGCGTTCCCCCAAGACTATGGACATTGCCAGAAGTATTATAAGAAGTTTGTATCCAAGCACCGGGACTTGAGTCTACAAAGCTATCAAAAAATTCTGCTTCTGCTACGATTACTTTTTGAACAATATCGTTAATTACTTTTGCATAGTGCATTTTTATTTTCCTTTTATCATGTCACGTAGCGGAGAATAACGATGCCTGAGCCACCAGCCGCACCAGTAACACCGCTGCTTCCACCGCCTCCACCACCTGTGTTTGCTGTGCCAGCAACTCCAGCGCCAGCAACTCCACCAGCACCACCGCCGCCGTTGCCGCCAGTACCGCTCGTATTAGAGGGAATGGCACCTCCACCACCGCCAGCGTAAAATACACCAGAGCCTGTTCTAAGCGAGTTGCTGAGTCCTACACCGCCATTACCACCGTTGCCGCTACTACTGTTTCCACCAACAGCACCTTTTCCGCCGCCGCCAGCGCCAGTATAATTAGAGCCGCAAGCCCCGCCATTATTACCTTGACCTGATGTAGCAGTACCGCCAGCCCTAGAATTAGAAGTGCTACCGCCACCGCCAGAACCACCGTTTCCTCCCGTTTCTGAGGCTGAGTTTTGGTCTGCCGCGCCGCGTCCACCGCCAATCGCTGTTAATCCAAAAACAGAACTGTTATTACCTATAATTCCTGGACTTCCATTGTAATTATTTCTGGCACCTCCACCACCGCCAGCACCAATAACAATAGGGTATGTAACACCACCAGCTTTTGAAACTTGGCCTGTAATCAAGCCACCAGCACCACCGCCTCCACCGCCGCTGCTGCTTCCATGACCTGCTGAGTAGTATGAAGAACCGCCGCCGCCACCACCAGCTATAATTAAATAGTCTACAGCGGAGCTTACTGTAGCCCCTTCAGCAACAAAATTTCCAGAAGATAGAAACGTGTGAACTGTGTAAATACCGTATGTTGTTTTAATACCGCCTGAGCCACCAAATGGTTGGATTGAAGGTGAGTCTCCAAGGCCAAGAGACCCCCAAATATTGGCATTTGCCGTAGCGTCAGTACAAATAAACCCCTCGCCGCTTGTAGTGTTAATCCACATATGCCCAATGGCTGATGGATTTGTAGTAAGTGTTGGGTTTCCAGTGTTTACAGTAGTATCACTTAAAGAGTTAAAACTAGCAGAAGCATCGCCCCACTCGTAAGCGTTAGCGCCAGAGTTTACTTTTAGTACTTGAGAAGCAGAACCTATGCTAGAAGGAACATCCGCTGCAAAGTCTGCCATTTTTCTTGTTATAGTCATATTAGCCCCCTATGGCATGGTAGGCCAGTCAGCTTCCTGAAGGTTAGGCCAATTTGCGTGAGACGGAATGTCCCTTAACGCTGTTGAATAGTCTTTCCAAGCTTGACTTGGGACTAAGTCTGAACGAAATCGCCAGTCAGTAGCCGCAAGTAAAGTATTTCGAGTTTCTCTGTTAGCTTCAGCTGCGCGAGTATCTGCTGCGTTGGCCCAAGCTAGTTCTTCTGCATTACGCGCTGTTTCTTCAGCTGCTGTAAACTGGACGTTTTGTCCATTTATATTATGAAATCTTGGCATAAACGCCTCCTTTATACATGATAGACTCTCATATTACCTGCACCACCTGCCTTTGCCTGTGCGCCGGAACCTGATCCCGCTACTCTACCACAGCCGCCCATTCCACCTGGAACTGATCCCGCTGTTGTGCCTGTGGTCGTTTGTCCGCTAGCCAAATATTGATGCACTCCAGAGTTACCGCCGAATAAAGAAGTTCTTACATAGGTGTTATTTACTGTGCCTAGAGTAGCAAAACCTCCTCCGTTGAAAACTGACGTTTGAACTGATCCGGTCGAGGCAGATATTAAATTTAAAAATACGTTTGCCACTCCATCCTTCGCGGCGAATACACTTCCATCACCCGTGATCTTAACATACGCATCGTTAGTGCTTTCGAAGACTTGACTGGCACGACCATTCGTTAAGGTGTTATTGGATTGGGTAACTGCGGTTATAGTACCCGACCCACCGTAGCCTGTAAAGACTCTAATGCCAACGCCACTTGCTTGTGTGAATGTGGTGTTTCCTCCATTCCCTCCGTGGTTAGGGTTGCCGTTATTTGCTGCCGCAGTACCGCCAGCGCCAATTACATAAGCGCCACCGTTAAAATCTTTAGCAGTGCCAACGATTATGCGGCAAAAACCACCCGAACCAGTTGCAACTGGGTCAGGAGCTGTCCAGCCACCTGAACCTCCACCAACTAAATAAATCCAAACTACTGCATCATCAGCCAGACTGCCCTTGGACCAAGTGCCGCTGGAAGTATAAGTGTTTGTGGGGTTGCTCCAATCAGGTAGTGTCGGAGGAGAATAAGCAGTTGATACCGCACCCCATTCATAAGCCGTTGCTCCTGTATTAACTACTAAAGCTTGCCCTGCAGTCCCGATAGCATTAGGTGCATCGGAGCCGAAGTTAGCAAATTCTCTTGCTCTTGTCATTTAAGAATTCCTTATTCCGCACATTACAATTTCACCTGATGTTATATTACCACTACCAAACTTAAATTGAATCGCATTTACTTCATTTGTATTGATAAAAAATGAATTAATATAATCACCACCAGCACCTGGATAATAATAACCATTTGTATGAAAAACACCTACTTCACTCTGTGATACCGTATATGCACTAGCATGTGGTTTTATTATTCTAAATTGTCCTGAAATGCCATACTCGTTTGTATCGTTACCAGCCGGAACCTGATGATGGATATTAAAACCTGTTGTATCAGTATTAGCATTCAGATGATAGTTGCCATTAGTAGTGTCGTAACTACTGCCGCCGTTTACACTTGCATAGGCAAACAGGAGTTGATTATCAGTAGCAGGTTTTACATGATTTAAATAAAACACATAATTATCATATTTACTTGAGTCAAAAGCTGTAAAACTAGCAGAAGCAGCACTTGATAATTCACCAGATGAAGCTATAAATACCGTAGCGCCTCCTGCGGGAGTTGACCAAGAAGTAACTCCACTACCGTTTGAAGTTAACACTTGGCTAGCATCACCATCGTTGTTAGGGAGTGTTAGTGTGTAACTTGCTCCTGCGCTATGGGGTGGGCCTTTAATAGTAACACCGTGGGTGTTGACTTCACAGTTTAACTTGAACTGACCTGCACCCTTAGTAGAGTTACCCTTAAACACTACTGCACCAGAACCGTTAGGATCTAAGTCAACGTTATTATTAGAAGCCGAAGTAATACTTTTATTATTAGTATCTAAGTTTCCACCAAGAGTAGGGGAAGTATCACCATCAATACTTACAGAGTTAATGTCAGAAATAGCATACTTTTGAATCTCTACACTATCTCCTGCTTGAGCTCCCGTTGCTAGTACTATTGAACTTCCGTTAGACGCCGTATAGTCGGCATCAGGAAGCTTAAGACCATTAACGAATACTTCTACTTGATTAGGAGTGTAGGTAGTAGTGAAAGTTGTTTGAGAAGCTGTAGCTGTAAAGGCTGCATTAGTAATTACTGCCGCTGCTGCGTCTAAACTACCTACTGTGTACTTAACAATTTCTAGTACAGACCCTGCTTGAGTCCCTGTATCAAGTACTACAGTAGAGCCATTAGAAGCCGTAAAATCAGAGTCAGGGAGCTTAATACCGTTTAGATAAACGTCTATAGCACCTGCTGTGTAAGTAAAGTTAAAAGTTGTTTGGTTAGCCGTTGCAGTGAACTCTTGAGCAGTTCTTACTGCTAGTTGAGCGTTAACCGCTGCTACCGTAAACTTTTGAACAGTAAGAATATCTCCTACTGTGGCCCCTGCGGTTAATACAATAGAGGAACCGCTAGTCGCAGCGTAATCCGAGGCTTGAAGTTTAACACCATTAAGATAAACAGTAACTCCCCCCACATCATAACTGTGAGTAAAATTAGTTTGTCCTGCTACAGCAGTAAACTCTGTCTCAGTATAAGAACTTGTGGGCAGAGTATAAAGGCTAGAGACCGTAAACTTTTGAACGCTTAGTATGTCACCAACAGTAGCGCCTGTTGCTAGTACAATACTAGTACCGTTAGTAGCTGTGTAGTCAGCAGCTTGTAGACGTACACCGTTAAGGAAGACTTCAATAGCCCCTGCAGTGTAATTAGCAGTAAACGTTGTTTGATTAGCTGTAGCTGTAAACTCTAGTTCTGAAAGTACTGCTGCTTGAGCGTGAACACTCTGCACAACAAACTTTTGAATGTCTAGAATGTCTCCGGCGTTAGCACCAGAAGCAAGAACAATAGCAGAACCACTAGAAGCCGTATAGTCAGAGTCTTGTAGTTTAATCCCGTTAAGGAAAACAAACACACCTCCTACGTCATAAGTCAAGGAAAAAGAAGTTTGACCTTGAGTAGCTGTAAACTTAACTTCGCTTAGTACTGTGCTTTTAGCAACAATACCTGAAACTGTAAAGGCTTCTACTTCAAGAGTGTCTCCTACAGTACAAGCGTTATCAAGGACAATAGTAGTACCAGTAGTAGCTGTAAAGTCACTAGATTGTAGGCGTATACCATTACGATAAACATTAACAGCGTTAGGCGTATAAGCTACAGTAAAGGTTGTTTGACCTGCTGTAGCAGTAAACTCTGTTTTAGTCTGCATAGCAGTTGGTTGTGCTGCTACGGGAGACATTTCTACTACAGTGCCATCAGTTTTCTTTGAGTAAAGTTTCTGGTCAGCTAGGTTAAGAGCTAACTCTCCAGGCTCCAAACTACCAGCAGAAGGAACACTACCAGTAGTCGAAGACTTTTTATGAATAATTTTAGTTGCCATTGGGCTAGTTCTCCATTGTGTGTAGGAAGGAGGTGACTATAGAGCCACCCCCTCAAAGAGTTGTACGGGCTTAGTACGTGCCACCATCAATAATAACGCTCTGCAAGGTTTCATCACCTAGATCCCACGCATCGCTGGTTTCATTCCAGACAAAAGTCTTGTTGGCTGCTGTACCGCGCTCCACTTCAATACCACTGTTAGCGGAGGGTGTGCCAGTTTCATCAGCATTAAGCTTAATAATAGCATCCCCAATGTTAACTTCATTAGAGTTAACAGTAGTAGTAGTGCCGTTGACAGTTAAGTTACCAGCAATAACAACTGTACCTGTGTTATCACCAATAGTTGCAGGGTCAATAGTAAAGGACGCTGGACCTTTTAAGGAACCTGATAAGGTAGCATCAGCAAAAGTTACATTGTCGGAAGTAGCTACCGCTTGCCCAATACTAATAGCACCGCCAGAAAAACCGACACCCGTTCCAGCAGAAAGGTGCGCTCTAACTTCACTAGCATTTGGTCCAGTATAAGCAATAACCCCTGTAGCGGCACTGTAAGCAAGGGAGCCATCACCACCGTTATCGGTTACACTCACATGAGCGCGGGTTTCCGCAGCACTTGGACCAGTGTAGGTAATAACTCCTGTAGAGCTATTATAGGCTGCTGAACCGTCACCACCAGCGTCTGTAACACTGATCGCGGCCCTCGCGTCTGCGTTATCGTAATCGCCTACAGAAACAAAAGCAGAGCCGTTATGCGCTTTAAGCACATTATTTGTAGAGTCAAACCACAGATCACCCTCTGCAGGATTTGCTGGGGCAGAAGTACTCACGTAGGGTCCACTCAAGGTAACAATAGCGTTACCATTGTCTTTAGTAAAGATCTTGCGGTTGACAAGGTTGATAGCCAGTTCTGCTTGATCTAAATCACCAGTAGCAGGGGAAGCCCCCGAAGTTACTGACTTCTTATGAATAATTTTAGTTGCCATTAAAAGGTGCCTCCTGAGATAACGGTGTTAGCGTTGTTTATTTGTGTTGTTGCTTTATACGTGCTTGAAGAGGCGTCATAAAGAAACATGGCACCGTCTGTTTTTCCTGAATTATCTACATCAGCTAAGTTAGTAGTAGTGAAAGAGTGTAGCTTGTAAGTAGAGCTGCTACTTTCATAAATAAGAACGTCACCGTCTGAAGGGTTAACATTCTCAACGTCTATAAGGTTTTGTAACTTAGCATTCTGAAAAATATTACCAGCGTTTATAATTTCAAGAATAGTTCCCGTTCCATTAACAAGAGTAACTATTAAATCATTAGCAGCGTTAACTACTACGCTACTTACTGAGTCGCCTTTAGCACCTTGCCCACCTGTTCTAGACAAGCTTAGTGTGTGGTCAGTTTTATCAAGAGTAATACTTACTGAGTTTGCTGTTACAGTTGTTTTATAAGCTGTCATTACGTCACCTCAGAAGGGGAGTAAAGTATTTCAACTAAGCCCCTCATAGGCTTCCAGATTTGTTTAGCATTACCTGCAGCATTATCAGCAACTTCTAGCCCAATCCACCCATACGAGGGTGCATTTGGGAGAGGCTGAGTTGTGTAGCTATTAATTAAGCTTTCTGGAATTACAATATTAAAAGTGTTGTCCGATACTGTAGCATCAATAATCGGTAAGGTTGTGATTATACCGCTACCCTGTTGAGTAGTGGGTAAACTAGTCGGGTCTGTATGATCAATAGAAGCGCTATTAGCTTCAATTATTTTAGCTAAAAGAGTGTAGCCTGTTAAGTTAGTTAACCAACCTAAAGTTACTCCTATTTGAACTTGCTCACCCTTGACTATTGATAACAGAATAGAACCATTATCATCAATTAAGTCTTTTGACTTAGAGTTTATTCTTGATCTTGCCATAGTGTTTCCTTTGTCAATCCTCAGATGGACTTAAAGAGGAGACCGCCACCTTTAGCGATCTCCATTTGTACGGGCTTTGTCGGCCTCTATTTCTTTCTAGCCTTGTGGGTTGTACCCTTCATAAGCTTACCGTTAGGCATACGATGCATACCCTTGGGTACAGGTGCCTTCTTCTTTTTAGTAGGGCGTCCTGTCTTAGTACCGTAGGGCATAGTTACTTACCACTATTTCCACCGTAACGCGCACCGCTACGAAGACCGTACTTAACTGCTTTACGTGTTACTGCTTTACCTGCACGTTTCTTGCCACGATTAAAGTCTGCAAGTTTCCTAATAGCAGCCTTTTGTGCGGCTGAACCCCACGCTTTAACTGCACCTACAGCTCCGCCAGTACGCTTTACTTGACGATCACCTACATCTTTACCGAGGACAGCGCTTGTAACTCTGCGCTTAGCTTTTTGAAAGAGGGTTTTACGCTCTGCACTAGTATCTACTGCAGCATAAAGTTCCTTTGCTTTCCCAACAAGACCTCCTTTACGCTTTACTTGACGACCACCTACATCTTTACCGAGGACAGCAGAGGTAGCCTTCCTTTTAAATTTCTGAATAATAGCCCTGCGTTCTGCAGCAGTATCAACTTTTTCATACAGCTTCCGCGCTTTTGCAGGTAAGGATTTAGCTGTAATTCTTGCATTGTTTGTAGTTGACTGAGCTGTCTGTTTAACTTTTCGTACAGCTTTTTGTGCTGTATTTCCAGCATTAAATCCAGAAGAACCTGTACCTTTACCAGAGTTGGCTGAAATAGGTTTAATAGGTTTATTTCTACCACCCTTACCAGAGCTGGCTGCTGAAGCTCTAACAGGCTTTCCGCCGCCACCTTTACCAGAGTTGGCTGCTACACGGGGTTTTTGTACACCAGTACTAGTAGTAGAAGCGCGACCAGCAAGGCTGTTTGTTGCTACTAGTTTAAATCCTTTACCAGCTTGTACAACTCTTTGGTTTGGACCCTTTGCGTTATTAGCGGATTGTCTTGTTGCGTATTTTGCCATTGTCTTGTATTCCTTTAAATTAAAAGCCGAAGCCTCTTGTTGTTACTTTTGTTCCCGCCCTTACAGGCCAGAGGTACTCTACAGCATACCGTATACCATCTGAGAAGTGTTCTACACCGTCCTTCTTACAGATAGTAGCGGTATTGGGATTACCATCAACCCATATAGTCCTTTCCATAGACTGTATGACGTTAGTGCAACGAGGGTGTATAAAAATATCTATAGTACCCTTAGCGTTTTCTAACTTCTTGTTAACGGCAGCTACCGAGTCCACTATGGGGGGAGCCTTGTTATGTGATCGTAGTTGTATACCGTGGGATAGCAAGATACTAAAGTCGGTAACGCCCACAGCAGCAGAGGTCTTTCGAGCCTTCCCTGCAGGGTCGGGATAACCAATGATCTTGTGTCCCTTGTACTTAGCTACTAGTGATTGAGCCAACGTCTCTGTGTCTGGATGTCCTATACTTTCAGCAAGTATGTGCATCTGACCACCTCTGACTGCGAAAACGGTTGTAGCCTGTATACCAACGTTAAAGTCGATAGCGCAGTGTACATCCTCGCCTTCCTCAAAATCAGGTAGACTGTTGTCTATATGATTCTTCCTGTTAAACATATAAAATACATTATTACCAGAGTCTTCAAAGGAAGCCTCATACTCTCTAGCAAACTTAATAGGGTCTAGTGTAGTCTTAACCCTTTCGATTTCCGTCTCATCTAGGTACGGCGAATCATGGTAGGTGTAGTGAAAACTCTTCCAGTCATCATCTACATCTTGTCTGTTGTATAACTCCCAGAAATAATCATATCCCTTGGGTGTACTAATTATTAACGCACGCCCTGGACTAGCACCATAGCGCTTTGCATTCTGCTCACTCCAACGAGTAGTAATACATGGCTGAATAATACTTTCCCAAGATTCTTTAAAGTTCATCCCTGCACCTTTCCAAGAGGTGACCTCGTCTCCTATGACCATGTACTGTCCACTACCACGCATCCGCTCTGAAGCCTCATAGGACCACAGCTTAAGGTTAACGTTTCTAGGGAACCAGAACTGACCAGCGGCTCTAGAGGATTTATCTGCGTAGCTTTCCATGCCTAGCTGATAGGCTAATAGGGGAAAGTAAATGTCTACGGCTTGTTGGTAGGTAGGGGCAATAAGAGCTACATTCTTGTTAGGGACACTCTCATCAAGCTCCATTAGTTCTTGTACAGCTATCATTGCAGCTGTAGCACCTAAGTAAGACTTGCCAAAGCCCCGTGAGGCACACGCTACAGCGTACCTACAGTCATTCTCTATAAAGAGGGATTCAATAACATCGGACTGGCCTTCGTTTAATACTATCTCTTGCACTGTTAGATCCTTTGAACAAACTTAGCTATGTGACTTACAAATGGTAATAGCATAATAGCCATTAACAGGTTAACCCCTGTGTGTACTACTGCAATCCTTAGTGTGTCATCTTTAGGCATACCATCAGAGACTAATATACCAGCTAGCCATATAGTGCCAGTAGTACCTAAGTTAGCCCCTAATACAGCAGCGATGGCAGCTGGAAGAGGGACAGCACCAGAGGCTACTAAGGCGATTATTGCCGTGGTAGATAGACTAGAGCTTTGCCATGCTAATGTAAGAACAATAGCACCAAAGAACATAAAGATAGGATTAGCAATGAACCACTGTAGGTGTTCCATGTTACCCATCGATTTCATTCCACCAGAGAACATCTTGAGACCTATATAGAAGACTATAAGACCTACAATTACTTGTATGTGATGTGGCATAATACTTTTCCGTTATTATTATATGACTATATCTAACAATTTGCTACCTGGACTCTGTGTAACAACTCTACCGTGTCTGTCATAACCACTATTATGATTGTGGAATAACAGTACATCGAGTCTTTCTGCAGGGTCTACTACTCTTAGCGTACTTGTTGGTGTTTGAGGTACTTTGACATTCGGGTAATCAGTAGGTTGTAGTTTAGGCATATAAGGGTTAGAATAAAACGTATCTCCATAAGAGTTAGCATTAATCATCCTTAACTCTCCGTGTAAGAGTAATAGCTACAGGCTTCTTTTCTGTAATCTCTTGCTCTAACTTATCGGGTATCTTCTTATAGCCGTACATCATTAAGTTGTTAATAAGTGTACCTTGTGTAGCTACTAGCTGTGCGTAAGCACCACCACCTAACGGGTGTTCCTCGCTGTGATGTTTAGTAAGCTGTTCTTCAATGTAGTTATATTTTTGAACCATCATTTCAATGGGATCGAACGCTAGTTCTTCAAGCTTCTTAACAGATGCCATAGAATTAATGCCTTTAGATCCTTTAGGACGACCCGCGCCTTCACGTTTACCGCCATTCTTATTCTTGCGATTATCTATTCTCATTGGACCTCCAAAGTCTCTGGGGAATTCTGGTTTTTCATTCAGTGAAAAATAAAATTCTTTAGTTACAATCTCTTACAATTTATTTAAAACTTGTCTAATAAATAATTGTTTTTACTCATTAAAATTACGGTATTTTTCTGAAAGAGCTATCTTAAGAATCTCAAGTTGTTCCTTAAGAGAATCGATCTCTCTCTTCTGTATTTGTAGTTGTCTTTCTAAAGACGCAATAGCGTCATCATCTGATTGTCTTGCAAGCATAAAAGTTTTAAATAAACCAAGAAAACCAGCCGAAGCTATTACAACAAACATACCAAGAGAAGCAGGTAAGTATTGTAATATTTCATTCATTGTATCACTTTCGTTTACCAAGTAAAGCACCAAAAACAAACATCATAGTAAGAGTGTAAGGCACAGAAACAGCAGATAACAAATTTAGTCCGCCGTATTCCACCCAAGCAGTAAAGCTCAAGTTACACCAGAAAGCACTCGATAAGAGGTTAAAGATAAGTCTATAAGTCAAACTAGAAGAAAACAGCTGTCCGATTGCTATCAGGACTGTCAGCCATATTAGTTCTATTGGTAAAACAATTACCGAAAACTTTACAAACAAGAGAGTAAAGGCTACTAACAAGAGGCCAACTCCTGAAGCCATCTCTAGACTTCTACCGTAAGTAAGACTTGTGAAGGGAACCTTGAAAGGTTTTAGTTTAGTGCAAAGACGATTAATCATAACTTTTTCTGTCTATTTTAAATAACATTTTAAATATCCCTTTAGAGTTTCTTTTTAATACAAAAACAAAAACAATTCTTCTTTACGTAACTCTAGTAATAACTAAGAAGACTACCCCCAAAGGTACCTTCTTCAAAGTTATATATCATAAGCGATCACTATTTTCTAACCATAAAAATAAGGAAAAAAAAAATTTAAGGGGGTCTCCCCTACTCTCTAACAAGCAACCCGAAGGCTACCTGAAAGAGAGTAAGGGAGTAGACTAGAGGACATAACCCTCCAGCCCGTTAATTTTACCTTCGTACATAGAGGTATGATCATTCCAAAGTAACCAGTGCTCATTACCTCTGTACTCAACAATCATTTTTTCTAAGTATTCTTCTTTTTCAACCTTAATATAAGTAACTAAGAGGTGGTCTACGTTAGACTTCTTAGGGTGAAAGATTTCAACCATTATATTTCCTCTAAGAGAACTATCTCTACGTTCTCAGGGTTGTCTAGCTTAGATACCATTTCGTAGTGTTCCTTTGTTGTTACAA